>Ga0065711_1027133_pt1 | contig 53646 bp, 37 predicted proteins | sample Hoacrofraction12_FD_59098 | JGI IMG/M metagenome (GOLD analysis project Ga0065711, IMG submission 59098) | Hoatzin crop microbial communities from Cojedes, Venezuela - Epithelial fraction 12 v2 (version 2) | ecosystem: Host-associated > Birds > Digestive system > Esophagus > Crop | place...
AAGGAGACTCCACAACCTCCCTGGGCAGCCTGTTCCAGGGCTCCATCACCCTCAGAGGGAAGAAGTTCTTCCTCATGTTCAGACGGAACTTCCTGTGCTTCAGTTTGTGCCCGTTGCCCCTTGTCCTGTCACTGGGCACCACTGAAAAGAGTTTAGCTCCATCCTCCTGACACCCACCCTTTAGATATTTGTAGGCTTTTATAAGGTCCCCTCTCATCCTTCTCCAGGCTAAACAAGCCCAGCTCCCTCAGCCTCTCCTCGCAGGAGAGATGCTCCAGTCCCCTTACCATCCTTGTAGCCCTCTGCTGGACTCTCTCCAGTAGCTCCTCATCTTTCGTGAACTGGGGAGCCCAGAACCGGACAGAGTACTCCAGATGGGGCCAACTAGGGCAGTGTAGAGGGGAAGGAGAACCTCCCTCGACCTGCTGGCCACACTCTGCTTAATGCACCCCAGGATTCCATTGGCTTTCTTGGCACCCAGGGCACACTGCTGGCTTCTCATCCACCAGGACACCCAGGTCTCTCTCCACAGAGCTGCTCTCCAGCAGGTCCGCCCCAAGCCAGTACTGGTGCATGGGGTTGTTCCTCCCCAGGTGCAGGACCAGGCACTTGCCCTTGTTGTGCTTCATCAGCTTCCTCTGTGCCCAACTCTCCAGCCTGTCCAGGTCTCGGCTGAACGGCAGCACAGCCTCCCCTACGTGGGAGGCCAAGCTCGATGATCCTAGTCTTCAAATCTATTTGATTTTTTTTACAAGTGCTCTGCAGTGCTTTAGTAGTATTTGAAGAGATCTAAAGCAATTATCCTCTTTCAGAAATGAGATACTAATGATGGAGAGCTGAAGCAAGAATAGAGCAAGTGATGAAGCTCATAATAGTGAAGGATTTCTATATATTTGTTATCAGGCAGTGTACATTATTGTTAGTGCTCACAACATGACCCTCTCTTGCCTAGGTTTTACATGTGGATTCCTGTATGAAGTGATTTAATCAGGGTTCTTTCTGCAGCGCTTAGGAAAATACATGTGGATGTGCAGGGCCTATCACCAACACTACCTTGACGGAGTTCAGTGATGATACCACATTTTCATAACCCCATCACTGGGTCATGTTTGGATATTGTGTTTTCATCAGAGTAGACAGGAAAGGGGGAAGAGGTTTTTGTCTAACCTGGCTTATTTATAAAAGATCATCCATACACTTTATTAGACAGCTATCATTATCTGGGTATCCACAACAGTTCTTGCAGTGATCAGCTCTGAAAGTGGACTCCAGTGACCTGAGCAGCTTTCATTTGAGCTGAGAACTCTGTATATCTTCCATGCTAAAAAGTAATACAGTTTTCAGGTAGACTGAATTTTAAACAGCTGTTATACTTATTTTGTATATTATAGAACACCTCTGCAATCTGTATTTATATCGCTGTGCATCTCAGTCTCTCTCAAACTTGACCCAATTTAGCCTTTCCATGCCTTATTTAACAGAAGTATCGTTATGCAATCAGGCATACTAAGGCATGAAGTAGTTAAGTGACTTGCTCAAAATAGAAAGTCCATAAGAAAAAAACACAGAGGAAGGAACTGCTCTTTTTATTCACAAGAAACATAAGATTTGTTTCCTTCTGTGTGCAGTCTTGAAATAGAGAATAACGTTTTGTGTTTTAATGCACTGACTGCTGTACTGCAACGCGCAAGAGTATCAGCTCTGCACTTCAGCTCAAGCTTGTGGAAAACACTGAATATGCAAGTGTAAGTGCAGGCAGAATTTGGCTCGTCACCTTAGCAGGGGGAGGCCAGGCTCCACGAGTGCTTAGCTCTGTGCAGGGCTGCAGGGAATAAACATACTCCCTCAGCCTGCTGTAGTTAACACCTTGCCATCCATGCCAGCCTCTGAAATCTTGAAGATAAGAAGTTGTGCCCTGGGGTTTGTTTGGGTTTGGGTTTTTTTTTTCAGCCAGTTCTGTGACTGCATAGGGATGACAAAGTGATGCAGTTGTGACAAGGTGGCCAGTTTCAATGCGCAAAGCTTTAAACCTGCTGGCATTTATGAATCTGAGGGCTCAGGTGCTCAGTCTGGGCAAGAGCTGAAAATAGACCCGCGGAGCAAGGCAGCTCCCTAGCTGTTACTCAGAGCTCTGCTGAGTTTGTTTTGGACTTTTCAGATGATCTTACAGTCTACTCTTGGACACGTCTTTTTTTCTGTAAATACACATCCATTGTAAAGGTGCCTTTCATCAGTAAGCTTTGGTCACATGGGGCTGCACTGCTTAGCTCTGAGCAAATACATATTGTTCCACAGAGGAACAGAAACACTTAGCAATGCTGCTTCTATCGTTAGCTATGTCATGGTATAATCATACATAAATAGCAACTGCTTACCCGTCCTGCTAGTCAGGACACAGATGCAGAAAGGGAGGCCCCGGTTTGGCTCTCGGATAACTTCGGTCTGAGATTTGTAGGATGTCCCCGTTTCTGTTCTGCCTGCTGCAATGCTCATGCTCTCTGTAACCAGTTAGTCATGCTGTATTTGTGTGTGTACCCAGCAAGAGCTCACACCAATGCACATGGCTCGAGTTCCACCCCCTGCGCCCTGCTCGGGCTGTCCCGCTTCAGGGCTGCTGCATGCTTTTCTTTCCCCTCTTCCCCTTCCCTCTCCCCTTTCCAGGATTGGGAAAGAAGTTCTGTGAGTATGGGAGAAGGAGAAACTAAAATAGCTGTGTGGATCAATACTTTATATTTCCAGTTACAAAATGGTTCTAAGTAAGTATCACATTTTTTCCTCCAACAAAGCTTCCCCTCCCTCATGGTGGCTACATATTTGCTAGCCCTTAGAAGGCTTGGTGGTTGGATTCTTCAGTAAGGCTGGCCAGTTTTGTAACCCTTAAAAGCTCTGTAATCTAGGCATTGATCAGCAGGAGAATCGGAGCTTTTGAAGCTGTTCATGCTTGGTTCAGCAGTGCAGCATGTAGGCATGTGAGCTGACCCCTACAATGTCTCTGCACTCTAGAAAATAAAGCTTGTCCTCTTAAATGAAGAAACAAAGGCACTGACACTGAGTGACCTTTCCGCAAGATGATGGCAGAGGACTGTTAAAATCACATTGTGCTTCATTTCCATGTCTGGGCTGAGCCCACTAGCCTACTCTCTCAGGACTTTGTCTGGGTATAGAATCTATTCCGGTTCCCATGCTCATGTATTCTGTTTTTTGGTGCTTTTTGCCTAAACATTATTTCCAATGTTTGGAGCCAGTTATGGAAGGCTCCTACGTTGTCCAGCATAAATGCAAAAACTTGATAGGCAAGCAGACAGGAACCAGCAGAGGACAACTTGATAAAGGGCAGTTAGTGAAATAAGCTAGTGAAATAATTTATTATTAGGCTTTTAAAACATATTTTCTAATTATAGCAGTGCACCTCTGGTGATACAGCTCTTGGTCAACACAGTATCCCTCTAGAGCCGACATAAATTCTTAAAAGGCGTTTGAAACCTGGCCAGATGCTTTATTAAGGAGACGAAGCATCTACCCCCTGACTGTCCTTCATAAGCTCCTACTGGCACCACGAATATATTTGGCTTGCCAGCCTTCAACCATGCTAGAGCAGGATCTCGTGGACGTTTGTGAGGTTGCAGCTGGGAAGCAGGTACTGGTGAAGGTGCAAAGACTGGGGTGCTCAGTCCAGCTCTGGGAGAGGGGATTGTCACCCTTGCTGGAGTGAGAAATGTGTGGGTACATGGTGCGAGCAAAAGGGGTTTATGACACAAACCCACACAGCTTTTCACGTGTCTCCATGTGATCAATAGTAATGATGCAAAAAAGCAAAGAAAAACGTCTCCTACAAATACTCAACGCAGTTTGGGTTGGTTATCACAGAGCCTGAGACAGACATAGCCAGCTGGACCACTCCAGTGCTCCAGATGAAGGTCCATACCAGTCCCCATTTTCTCTGCCTCTTTGGAGGTGATAGTCTAGCCAGTCAATCTCCTACCGCTTCTACATCACAGGAAAGAATTTGACATCAAGCTACCTTAAAGTTGTGTCAGAAATCTTCCCCAGAGTGCAGTAAAACATTGTCTTTCTCTTCCATCCTCAAAATAAATCAGTAAGTGTGCTCAAATTCTCAGCTTATTGTTCTCTTTGTATTAAGTGCTGCTGCATGAGATGGGCGTGTATGGTTAGAAAGCAAATGAGCACTTTGCTGCACAAAGGCAAATTACAGGCTTTATTTCTCTAGGTATCTGCTGTTCACACCACCAGGTTAAGTAAATCTTAAATATTATAAAGGGTTCTTCACCATGTGGGAAAAAGCCTGGGAAACTGGGATATGGAATGGTGCAGGGGGGAGAAAAGGGGTGGACGCGAATGGCAGTAAAACTTAGATTAAATATACAAGCACTGCAGATGGTTTAGAAAACTTATTTGTTTACAGGAAACCTATTTAACCTCCAGAAACATTGAACATTTGGGAAAGAAATTGAATTTTTGTGACATTTTAAAATGAGTTAGAAGTGCTGATGCAAGTATTGCAGAGTTGTGTTTGAAGGTATGTTATTTGGAAATATGCAATCTGTTTTTGTCTTATAAGCACATACTAAGCAATATAATTTGTGCTCTAAATAGAAAATCCGTCTTTTCATCATCAGTTAATTAATAATTGTGTATTTGGTGTATATTATGACCTCATAGTGAATTGTTTCTTCCCTTTCATGACCCGTAGCACTTTTTTTCCCCCCCAACATATCTAGTTAATTCTAGTTTTCCTGCATTTTGAATCACCAGTCTATAGCTGCAGAATTGTAATACAATAGGAAGAAAATGGCATGAGAATGAGGAAGAGTATGTGATCATAATCAAGACAGGAGCCCCATTAGCACTGGGCAGGCTGCTGCTGTTTCCTCTGAGAACCTGTGAGTTGTCAGTCCCTTCGGCATCTTTTATCTGAATGAGCCCTAACGCATATTGGCAGGCCCTGCATAATAAATACATCCAGCTTCTTGATTTTACTCAGATCAGCACTCTTCAAAGCAACGCGTCCCTCAGCTGAAGGAAATCCCTGCTCTATTAATGGCATGTCTGGTGACGCTTTCACTCTTATCACCACGAAATCAGGACTTGTACAGTTACTGCAGGAAACTCAGAGCATGTCTCACAAATACAGAACATGAACTGCACCAGATCCAAGACTGGGAAGGAAAAAGACGGGGGCTTCAGAGCCCTGCTTGTTTCCTTCTTACAATTTCATCTACTTAATATGCAAAGCATTTGTCTCTATGAATTCTCGGGTTTGTACTGCTGTCTCCTACTTTAACATAATCGTGAGGAGCCACTTTGGCATGTGTGTAAGTATTAGCCTTAATGGAAGCATTAGTGTCGTTATTGCTCGAGGTGGGAATGACCACAATACTCTAGGGAAATAAGAAATGGAGACAGTATGCCACCTCAACTGACTTTCATATGGGGGTGGGTGGCTCTATAGTATTCAACGATTAGCACAGGAATCCTTTGCCCCATACTGCCTGCTCCAGTTGAGCTGGGTCTGGCTTTGCTGATAAGCAAGTGTTGAGATTGAACAGGGACAGGCCACAAAAGGCCTCCCTAAGCTCATCGACAAGGGGATATTACCACTGAGACAACACTGTGGCTGTTAGGTGCCAACAGGATTTCCACAGTGAGGATAAAATGAGAAAATAATGTATTGTTTCCAAGAAGTAGCGTATCACCATTTGTTCCTGGGGGTGTTAAAGCTACAGAGTGTTATCATAATATTCGGATTTATTTTTCACTAGAAAATTTTTCATTGTTGTTCATGGGTTTACTCATCTTCCTTTGCAATCTTCTTGAAAGCTTGATGATCTTGCAATGACATTTTGTCATTTTAGTATTATTTTTTTTTTCTCCTGCTTCTTCTTGCCTGCCTTTATGAAAGAGCAGGCAAAAGAGGAAACAGATTAACTCCTTTGCTATGCTGCCTGTAGCTCTTGGGAAATGGTCCCATTTGCACTCAGTTTTGTATGCCCACACACATTATCTTCAGGACCAGATAAGGCAAACCCCCTATGGTGAAACTGCTCTAGAAAGCACTGACAGCTTTGCAAACTGAAAAAATAAATCAGATTTGTGAAGCCTAAACATATCCAGTTAAATAACCACCCAAGAAAGTAGAGATGATTTTTTTTTAAGGTCTACAAGAACGTAGCAACAAGACAAGACAGTTGTTGCACTGATATGTAAGGAAGCATGCTGACCACTGTAAAGTGATCCATTTCTGACAAACAGACCTCCTGGCATCTTTGAGAATCTCTCTAAACCAAGAAATCAGATGCACGAGACGCTTCTTGCAAAAATCCTTGAAGAGCACATTTCTGAAGAAAATCACTTCTGTTGTGGAAGGTAATAAAGAATTTGGGAAGAAAGTGAAAGTCTGGTGAGAAATTGTATCACACACAACAGGGAGCTCAGGCTCTGGGTAGCATCATTGTCCTGATGGCGTGCTGTCTGCACTCCCCTGCCCTGCCACCTCCTCCAGCTGCAGGGTCCTGGCTTCTTGCAACCGCTTCGAAGAGATCACAGCTCTGCCGGCGTCAGTCATAGCAGATATCCAATTTCCAGAAGTGTTTCTGGCACCAGCATGCACAAACCCCTCTGATTTTAGGTGGAAGTTGTGCTGTAGCCTTACGTGCTTTGGAAAATTTCCGCCAGTGTCGACGTTAGAGCTGTATTGTATTGCTGATGCTTGGGAAAGGTCTCTGCAAACTGAACACGGGTATGGAAACTCTCTGCTTTCCTCTGCTCTTTGAGACAGCATAGTCTTTCTAACCCTTACAGTTTGTGTATATGCTTCAAGTTTACTAAATGTGTGAAGTTTGGTGGGGTATCGTTTTCCTTTTCTTTTTCTAACCTCTATTGTTTTAATTTCCTGATTTATGGAATTTCAGCTGAAAAATGCCAAGAAATGTTTGAACTCATGAACCTCTTGAGTCCAAAACTGCGGCAAGCGAGGTAAAAACCCAACAAAAGTTCCAATTACTTTATGAAATAATTGTTTTATTCTGCTTTTAATTCTTCCCAAGAAGTGCCAAGCTATGCCAAACTGTACTAAGCTTGGGAATGTTGAAGCTGTTCAGAGTGAAACACTGAAAGCTTGACAATAATAAATAATTTCTTGCTTTCCTCTTTCTGAAAACATATGTGGAAAGCCATCCAACTTGATGTGGAGATCCCTAATATGGCTGTCCCTCCACAGAAGTCTGCTCCCACGTTGTGTCAATATGCCAGAAGGCAGAAAGGGACCCATGGGAATATCTTAAAATGCGAAGAAGGCTATCCACAAAATGGGTGTGAGGGGTATCGGTAAGCGGCCGTTGCCAGGTGAGGAGCATCCCCTCATTTTTCCATCTACCACGGGGCAGAAGTAAGTGTGCCCTTATGAAGAGGTGAGAGGATAATCTCTCGGCGTTGGTTTTCCATCTTGCCACCTCTAGCGTTGCTCTGTTGAGGCTGTCGAGAGCAGGAGTTGGACACAGGCTGGCATGGTCATGTCAGTTCGTTACCTGACAGCATAGACAACAAGTATGGGGGAAATCTAACCACTGTTAACAGATATCAACCCATTAAGTTTGGTTCCTTCTGGATGCTACCGCATGTTATAAAGTAACCTGGGAAGAGGTTTAAGTGACGTTTTGTTCTTGTTTTCTAACACATGTCGACAGGTTTTCTGAGATAACTTGTATCTCTGTGGAGTATATCCTTGAGTAAAAGCAGGTAGGTGCCTGGCTGCTGTCAACGAGCTGAGGGAGCAGATTGCTTACCTTCCCTTGCCCTTCCAAAAATATCAGCCAGGAATTTTAACTGCTTGTTAGTAAGGGGATGACAGTGCCGGCCTCTTTGCTGTTGTTTGCAAGGTCAGCTCTAATTGACCTTGCTCTTCCTTCTTTTAGTTGCTCACATCGTTTCCTTTTGATTCCCTGACTGTGCTCTCATTGTTGGGATTTCCACGTGTTCCCACATTGTCTTTTGGTTAAGCCGATTCCCACTTACTTCCTCCCCTTTTGCTTGTGCCTTCTCCTCCTCCTCTTCCCCTCTCTCCTGCCTGCTCTCTTTCCTCGGGACTCACTCGCTCTCCTATGCCTGTTTATTAATATTTCATCCTGAAGTATAGCTGAGATCCCTGACCTGCAGCTCCACAGCCCAGATGCCCACCGTTTTCCCAGCTAGCTTTCAGGAGCAGCTGTTTCACACAGAAGCAGCTTACTCCTGCATGGTGGGAGGTAGCTGCTGTATTGCAGCTTGAGGAACTCAACAGGAGCTGCTGCCTTGCCTGGAAGCAGCCCATGGGCTGTATTTCAGCTGTGCAGGGGGCTACAGGCCTTACTATGGGCATGTTTGTGCCTGGCACATCATTAAGTAGGTGACAGTTCTCCATGTGAGCCATAATAAGACACTGGCGTGCACAGGGGCAAGTACAACTTGATGGTGTACAGCCAGCAGCTCTGAGGCTGTGGAGTGACAAAATACCACTTGGCAGATCTGTCTTGCTTCTGAGGGATGTGTTGGCTTCTGGTTTTGTTGAAGTTACAGTCCTGCTTCCCTGCTAGGGTAGGATCTGTATATATATCAGGTGGATGCCGGGCTGCATGAGAGCTGCACAGAGCCAGATATGGCCTGACGTGCTGAGCCCTCAGGATGTCCACAGGGAGTTTCAAGCAGTAGGAAAATGAGGTCCTAACCTACTCAGCCTGTGCCTGTATGAAAACTCATACTGTTGAAAATTAAATAACAGTGAGCCTGCGTGATGTAGAAGCAGACCATGAGGTTTTCCAGTAAGCAATGGAATCTGCTGGCAGTTTACACTGCTGCCATCGCAAAGAAGATCTCTGTGACGGCACTAATGACAATCAAAAAACGCACTCAGCGAAGCCACTAATAACTACATTTTTTAAAAAAAAAAAGGAAGTCTATTTTAATTACATTACCCAGCTCATTAGAAAAATGTATGTACTGAGAGGAGGACAGTCTGTGCCATTGCTTTAAGAGACCCAACATCAAAGTTCCTGGCAGGTTTGCCATCACTTGTCCCAGAGTGGAGCCAGGCGTTTCTCTCTGCTGCAGCAGTGTCATCCTGTTTGCATTTGGCCTCTGCGTGCTTTGCTGGAGGGAGATTTCCCCATGACATCAGTTGCTTTGGTTTTCTCTCCTTCCTTCCCAAGCCAACGGCACGCAGCCCAGTCTTCGCGGCAAGCGGAGGCAGTGCCAGGCGGCAGAGGGAAAGGCCAGACTCAGTGCAGCATCCCAAACTCTCAGGACAAGAGAGATTTACCAGATCCCAGTGTCTCCTGGACAACACCTTCCACTACCAAATTCCTGGTGGAAAAAATGATGGGACACTGTAAATATCGCTGTTTAAAAAGTGTCCAGGAGGTAAGTGGCTATGGCTTTGTAATAAGTATGATAAATTGTTTATTGTAAATGGTACCCTGAAGGGCACGATTTGGGAAGCCCTGTTGTGCAGGAAACCTGTGTGCCTTCCAGGAGCATCACGGGGTGCTCTGGTCCTTCCCAGCCCTGGGACACCCTATGCCATGTGCCTGCATGTCCTTCTTACACACAGTGCAGGGCAGAGCAGGGACGTTTGCCCGTTGCTTTACTTGCTGGTGCTTTGCAAGGAGCCCATGTTCTTTTGGAGAGTGAAAACCTGGCGGAGGAAGAAGCAGCTGTGCAACCGCCTAGCAGTGGGGGAGAAACACTTCCAAGAGCATGCAAGTCCTGCTGGACCCTGTCCTAAGGATTCTGACTTGTGGAAAGAGCCTTGTCCAGCCTGTATGGCTGGGGCCAGGTTCCCTCCCGTGGCTGAGAGCTGCCACAGCAGGAACCAGCAGCTCGCTGCGATGCTGTGCAAAGCATGCAAAGAGCAGGCATCTCGTCCTAAAACCACTTCTCCTACGACTGGTATGGAAATCACCTCCCACCTCTTGCCAAATGACGCCAATGCCCTCCAAGAGAGCATGCCTAATTGCTGTGCACAGTAGCGGGATAGTCATTTGGAGCCCTTCTGACAGGAGACAGATCTCTGTGATGCTGCTCTTAACCAGGACTGGATCTACTCTTGAGTGCACTGTCGTTAAAGCAGGGAGATTTTTCTTATTTGCCTTATGAAAGGTAGAGAAAACAGGTTCCGGAGTACAGGACAGCGCAGCGCATTTTCACCCAGCCTGTGGTATATAAATCCCCCGAAGTCTTTGCAGGCTCTACCACTCTGGTCATGCTGGAGAGGTAACAGTGGGTGGCTCTGTGCTGGCGCTCACGGTTACTGCGGTGCGACATGAGTAGGCCAAATGCTGCTTGGGTGTGTATCTGAGGTGAGTCGCTGGCTGGTAATTCATGGATAATATATGTTACCTGCTTCTTGGAACAACTGCTGCGTAAACAGACTGTGCTACCGAAGCGCTCACCAGCGCATGCGTTTGCCGATGTTGTGAAGTCACTGGGTGCGCCAGGACCAGGCGGGAAGTCAGCACAATGCCTCGAGATACGCTATCGACTGTAAAAGTGGCAGGAAGTCATTAAAGATTTCCTGAGCTGTTCCCTGGGAAAAGACTCCCTCCAGGCTCCAGCAAAGTCAGAGGTCTTGTACTACCAGGGCTGAGAAATCTAAAGAAAAATTGCTCTAATAAGCTGATGTCGGCAGCTCCAGCAGGGAGCCCTCTGCTCCAGATGGATCCTGTGCCCACAGGGTCAGGGTGGTGATGGATGATGAGATTTGAAGGATGTGTGCGGGGGCTCTTTGTAGCTGGCTTCCTCCAGTCAGGCTCATCCAACCTTCCCTAAGGCTCTGGGAGCTAAGAGAGGTACAGACAGAGACAGCTCTGAAATCTTTGTCTCTAAAGCTGTGTAAATCCCTACAGGTGACAATAAATGGCATATTATTTTAAGAAAGCTGTTTGGCTGCTCCATGAGCTCTCAGCCGCTGGTCCAGCAGGGAGATTCGCAGATGCTGAGTTCTCTTGGACCAACAGGGAAAAGACTATTTCCTGCAATCAGGAGGCAATCAGAAACTGGGACAAGAGTATAAGCATTGAGGCAGGCCAGACCAGGCAGGTCAAGGCAAGGATCCCTAGTGTTCATGGGGATCTCATTCAAAAATACACAAAGGGAGTTAGGGCATCATTTAACGGTGATGCCAGGAATTCAGGTGACTCGTCTCACTTGATGTACAGGGTAACTCTCACTTTTATTGCTGCAGATAGGTTTCTCTTGAGCAACATTTATTTTTTGCCAGCAATATGTTTTTAACTTCCCTACCCACCCACCCCCCAAATCTCACCAACCAGCCTCTGGTCAAGACTCAAAGACTGTCTTAGCAGAGACAAGGTCTTGAGGAGTTACTGTGGAAATCTCATTTCTGGGCTATGCCTACAGGTGCAAATTTTAAAAAGAAAATAACTGTACTAACTCTGAGATTATTTAACTGCTGAAAAACTTAGTGTTCTGGATAAAAACAAAGTTATCATACAATGGTCAGGGGAAAAGAGCCAGGTAGTTATATTTCACATAGTTCATTTTCTTAATGGAAAGGATAAGCAAAGTAAGAGACTTTTCTTCTTAAAAAAAAAAAAGGCATGTGAAGATCAGATAGCCAAACTTCCAGTTTTGAGTACATGCAAAAATCCTACAAGTGAACTTGTAAAATCAAGGTGGTCTGCTAAGTCTAGCAAACACCAGCATGCAGCTGGCTCCAAGTCTAGTTTTGAGTGCAGGGAGCAGCAGGGACAGAAACAACCAGTTTGAAGCTGCCATTAACTTGATCAAGATGTGTATTAGGATTTTTCCACTATTTATTTTCTACATGCTATTTGAATTCAGGGCATTTTTCCTTAAATACAAAGCCTTGCTTAGAAGCCTGCCAAAGATGACATAACTTTTTGTCCTGTTGGATCATTTGCTGATTATTCTGTAACAAGCATATTTTGTGTGTTATTTGTAACGTGCAAAATACCAGAAATAAGCTGTCTCTCTGATAAAAATTAACATTTACGGTCAGAATAATTTTTCTTTCCCTACAGTGAACAGTGATAGAATTGTTAGCCCCTAAGCTGCTGTGAGCTGGTCTACTCCAACTGGAAAATGTTTTGGGATGGGAGAAAGCCCATAGTACTTTCTGCTCTCTGTTCGGTTGTACCAGTGTAGAATAATGTATAGTGCACATTTAAATGGCCAAAAGTGTTTTTCTTATCTCAAACTCACAGTATGCCTCTCACATATATGTCTTTGATGGTCTTTCCACAGCAGAGAAAGAAAAACAAAGGCATATTTCTCCAGCAGGATTTCAAGGGGGAAAGCCTGCCTGCCTGGACTGCGAGGAGGTACCCTACACACACACACAGAAACATTCCCCAGGACTGGTGACAACGTTGTTCAGCCTCGCTCTTGCTGAGAAGGTTTCCACACAACGCTTCAACAATGAATTTCCTCCGGCGGCGTCTCTCAGACAGTAGTTTTGTGGCAAATTTGCCCAACGGCTACATGATGGACTTGCAGCGCCCCGACAACTCCACAAGCTCCCCAGTTTCTCCCGCCATGGAGAGAAAGCATCCACAGCCACCGCAGCCATCGCACTCTTCCTCTACTGGCACCAGCATCTTCAGCTCCATCTCCAGCGCCATGAAGCAAACCACACAAGCAGCCGCAGGACTAATTGACCACTCAACCAGCCCCACACCACCCGTGGCCCAGAAACCCAAGATCCTCCTGGTGATCGATGATGCACACACAGACTGGTAAGTCATCACAGTCCTCCCTGCTGCTTTCAGCTCCAAAAAGGGTGGAGGAAAGAGGGATCTGGGAGGCATGGGGCATCTGCAGGGGACACACAGACATTTTCGCATCTAGGTCACCATCTCTGGCCTTCAACTGGCGTCTTTCCGGTGACCTGCGTAAATGGCAGAGTAGGCTTTTCTCATATGTTGCTTGGAAATAAAGTTCATTTGGCACTCATTGGCAAACTCCTTGACAGCCTCAATAGATGAGCACACATAGGACATTCTTGGTTCAGCAGGCTCAGCTGAGCTGTGACATCTAGTAATGGTCTTAAGAGGTCGTAGCTGAAGGTGTGTTAGTGATGTGGTTCAGGACCTTCGCATACTGTTTGTGATAGCTCTAGAACTGAAAAGGGACACAGTCTCTCCAGCTCTCAATATCTCTTGAGCTTTTCTCCGTATGCAAATTTCTACATAAAATTACTAAGGGATAACCCAAGCCTACTACTACCAATAGTAACGACTGGAGTTCATTTGCTGGTCAGGGGCCCTTCACCTGCTAAGCATAGTGACTGTTGGCAAACGGGTCTCAGGCTCAGCTAAGCCTCAAATTTGTCCTGTTGATGGAGGCCTCTATTTACAAACAGAAGTTTGGAAGTTTGTTTCCTGTGATACTGGGCAGTAGAGGACACTTTGCAAAGGGTAGGATAACTGAAGCCTCCTAAAATGTTAGAGAAATTACTTACTGATTGCTGTGTGCTCCCTTTCAAAGCTGGCTGGTTTGGAAAGCTTTAGGCAACCTGGCTGAGACACCTGTCTGGGGGAAAATCCAGAGCATGTCTTGAGATGTTGTTAATTGTTTTGTCTGCAAGATTGTCACACCACAGAAGAAAAAAGAAAGGGTAGCACAGGCAAGGGGACCATACCGATGACTTCGAAATGGAAGAAGTTGGGATACAAGGTCTTGGCCAAGGGAGATTATTATATTATTCTTTTCATCCCATGCCCCTATTCACTGAAGTTGTCACCTTTGGTCTTCTCTGCTTTCCCAGGAGAATGAGGACAAGGTGGGACCTGCCTTCCTGGGTGTACCCTCACAAAGCAAGATCTTATCTAAAAAGGGGCAATGACTGAGAACGACTAGGTCAGGCTTCTTCAGCCAACTTGAAGTAAGAGAGGGAAAACAGTGGGATTTTTCTCAAAGGAAAAACAACTCTTTAACTGAGTGGGAAAGTTCCCAATAAGGAGGTTGTCGTATCAAATGCTTCAGCAGTCTAGTGCCTTCTGTCACAGTAGCAGCCTCTCAATGCCAAATAGCCCAGTCGGCAATGCCCGTCTGGCTTGGCCCTGATGTCCCCTTCGTGGGCACACCTGCGGCTCTCCCGGCAGGCTGCTGCTCACCGACCTCCATCTCTGCTTGGCGATTTTGCAGTTCCTTGAAGATGCTGCCAGGTGGCAGTCCCTTAACACAGCATCCTACAGCTGGGGATGGGAGTGCCTCTAACGCACAGCGCTAGCATCTGGGGCTTAGCTAAAACACTGTAATCAGAGAGGAAATCTCTAGCTCAAAGGCCAATCTAGTTTTTCCTTGAGATTAATGGTGCTGAAGGTTGCCTGGGGAGGGGAAAGCACGAGGAGGGGTTGGACTCTCTTGCAGTGTTTTAAAATACACACTGCATTCAAACCCCTGCCTTTACATCCCCCAGCTGCTGTTCTGTCATGCAGACTTCGTGGTCTGTGAGCTGAGCTTGCCCATGGAGCAGCAGCTGGGAGATCTAACGAAGAGGTATGGCTACCCGTGCTGTCTTCACTCCTCCACTCGTGTGTAAGCACTCTGTGCATCCTGCTGTCTTGGCTATCCCTCTGCTGTCTGTAGCTTAGCAGTTTCTACTCATGATGGGGGATCCCTTTAATTTGTCCCGGCTCTCTGCGTTATCTGCGGCTTGCAGATATCAAACAACACTGCTTGCAAAGGCTCCCTGCCCTCACTCTCTCTAAGGTTATGAGAGCATTGAACAAAATTAGTTCATGCATTCTTGACTCTATCCTGACATATGTATAACATGAAAACCAATGAAACAGCATTACTAACCCTTGCCTGCCATGCATTTCTATGGTTCTTTGTAGCATGGACAGAAACACATGCCTAGAAACTTCCCCAGCCTGAAGGTAGCACGTGGTCCTTTCTGAGAGTGCGTACCAATGCACCCACTCCAGCAGGCCAGGAGTACTTTCTGGAGGTTGATTTTTGTGTCTCCAGGAAACTCAGTGAGCCCTTGAGAGTGGCACTGGAGAGCAGCGGCTCTATGGCTCTGTGAATGTTTGTTCTTGGTAAGGTACCAAGTGAGTGATGGCAGTCATCTTCTTGGTCTCAGCCAGGGTGTTCTGTGAGCTCAAGCTGACCAGCCTGAGGCAGCAGTGTTTGCCTTGGGAGAGCACAGCTGAAGAAGCTGGTTATCCAGGGATTCTGGCTGTCCGCTCTGCATCACGTATGGAAACAGTCCCAGACTTCAGAGGGTGAACAACAACCTATTGTTACTTCTGTGCTGGTGATTTTAGGTTTGGAAGAAGCATCACATTTGCAATACATTTCACCTCTGGCTGCTCTGGTTCTTCCTACTTGTGAAACCTTTTGGTTTTCAAGAAACCCTTTCCTTCTCCATTTGAAATAGCTAAGTCTGCTAGAAAAGATCCCCAAGAAATAACTACTGAAGCACTACCTTTATTTTAAGGGCGGGGGGCTTCCACAATGCCTCCTTCCCCACAGCAAGTTATATGGGGTTTACAACAAGGACCAGCTTGTTCACAGGCAGGAAGGGTGAGAGACAGTGGAATCCACCATTTGATCTCTCTAAATGAAAACACTTTGTCATAATTGGAGACTATAGCCATATAGCCAAGCCAGACATTAATTCATCATCACTGTTTGTATTACAGCAGAGGCAAAGAGCTGCAATTGTGGATTAGGACGAGATGTTGCACAAGTGCATGATGAAATGCTCTAACAACCCAAATAGGCAAGTGATTGCTGAATGCACTTTAAAGTGACAAATGGCAAGCCTTTCTATTTTTGAGGAGCTACTATGTCTCTGATGGTACAGCATAGCACTCAGCTTCTCTCAGGGGCCTGGAGGAAGCAAAGATCATCAATGGGAATCCACAGCCTGTCTTCCTTTATAAGATCCTTACCACTCTTGACATGCAATATGTTCTGGTTTATTCCAAAGACAAAGTGCTATAAAAATAATGTGAGCCCCACAGAATATGATCAGCTGCTTTCTGCATTAGCAGCAGTAAAAGAAAGGTATATTCTACTAAAAGCAAGGGAACTCACCCCGCTTTCTGTTAAAGTGGCAATGTTTTAACAAATATTCCATCCTTCTCCAAGACCCTGCTCTAGCACATTGCAAGGAAGCACACAGTGAATCTGCCACATTCAGAATGCGCTTGAGAAGAAAACACAATCTGTATGGCTCCCTCGTGCTCTTGGCTGTGACAGGCAGCCCTCAGAGGCACCCACAGCAGTGAATGTATCCACGCATCAGTGTCCTAGGGGAAAAACTCAGCTTCTCTTCAGTCACTAATGGTACATATCTCAGCCAAATAGCCTCCACCTGGAGAAGGTGGCACCTCCTTGTGGGCTGGGCAAGCAGTATCTGTGGCTCAGGAGACTTCCAAAAAAGCATCCACAACTCACCTGCAGCGGTGGCCAGAAAAAAGGAGCTCAGACATGAACACATGCGCACCCGTGCAAACATGCAGCAGCAGGGAGCGGGACCATGAGGGAGCGGGTGGCAGGACTCCATGTAATGGCAGATGAGCCAGCTCTGGCAATCTGACCCCAGCCAGGCGGAAAACGTTCCACCTCTGGCAAATCCCTTACCCGACGCGCTGTTAAGTAAAATCATGCTCTTGAGGGATTAAATTTCTCAGCAGATCAAACAGGATTTAGTACTGTGAATTGTTAACCCCCATCCTCTGCAAAAGTGCTCAGCTTCCTAGCCTAATGCTTCATGTTTAAACAGCTTGTTTGGGAAGTGATCAAGCACAGCTAAGGCTCCTATTAACAACATATGTTAAAAACATTGCTTTCTGGAACAGACAGCATAACAAAATTGTTCTTTTTGCATTTGCTAGATATCTTGGTTGCATTTGTGAAATATCTCATGTCACTGTTCAAAGCCATTGGTGTGTTTTGTCCAAATTTCAGGCTCTTTCACATGCTAGCAGCGTTACACGCTGTCTTGCACAAAATACATGTGCCCTATGTGCAGCAGTTCTACACATGAGTATTGTGCCATGTTTCACAGGAAAAAAAAGCAAGCCACAGAGGATATTTTAGGAGACACAAAACTGCGTTGTTGTTGTCTCATTTACTTTACAGCCACATCTGCCTGAACATGCTGTCTCCAAAAATTGAAAAATTAAGGAAGAGAAAAATTGTGATTAATACTGAGTGAAATCCTCTTAATAAATCTGAAATGGTTGTTTGTATAACTATAATGTCATGATTCAGGTCTAATTGTGGACTGACCTGACAGGATTACCATTTTATACTGTTTAGAGGAAATTATCAACTCTATTTTATTAAATTAAAACTATTTTTACTTCTGATAGTGAGGCAATATTGAGCCTTAAATAAGTCATTTGTCCAAAAACATAACTGGTCAAATAATAACAGTCTAACACTGAATTTTAGTAACATGGGACTTCCTATATTCCAATTTTTTGCAAGAAATTTCTTTTCAAAAATATTCAGTGAGCGTCATCAGTGATTTCATGCTTTCAGTAGGCTGAAGGTGATATACTAAGGCTCCCATTCAGCGGAATATTTTTATACTCGTCTCAATTAAATGTAATGAAAAGTTCTTGACTAGCTTTTGTATTTGGACTTCATTATCATTTATTTTTATTATTATTACTGTTCAGAACAGATACTTAAAATTTGACCTCAGGAATTTGCAGGTTAAATTGCAAAGTTTTTTCTATATTTCCTGATAAGAAACCCCAAAGCACCTAGCATGATGGTAACTGAAAATAAATGATTATGAATTAGCTTGTGTTATACAGAGCTCACCTTTTAAAGTTTCACAAATACTGTGCAACTATGCAGCTATAATTTGAAGAAACTTACAAGTGAAATTTTTGTTTTCACCAATCTGGCTAGAAAGCTGACATTTTCATCATTTAGCCATGTCTACCTCTGTCCCTAAAATTCATGCCAAGTGTGACTTAAGGGCAAAATGGAATCTTTAAGAAAGAAAAGGTATGTCTTAAACGTGTGCGTGTGCACATGCGTGCATGTATGTGCGCACACTTGGAAGCATCATGAAGACTTTCTGTATTCCCTAGGAAATGGGCATAGGGGTAAAAAGGAGGTAGGACTGTCAAAGATAATCAATAAATTGCATTTATCACATACTATCCAACCTGTTTTAGGTATATCACCATCAAGTCTGCCTGTATTTTTGTCCTGCATATGTAAAGCAACTAGGGATCTAGTCTTCCTAAATGAAAGGTGATACAGAAATGAAAGGATTAGTATCATTACAAAAATAGACACAAGGAATATGGAAAACATTCCCCACCAGGTTATAAATATGCTAATGCAAGTCAAATCTGGGACCTTAATTGCTTTACCAGAGTTCCTATAAATGCATAGAATTTAACCTCAGAATGTCCTGACTAGTCCTGTACATATTAAAAGAAAAAAAGAAAATCCCTTGGATGTATTTCTCAAGGTTTGTGAGCCAGATTTCTTCTGCTTGAAATCCAGCTGCAATGCCCTAGTGTTGGTTCAAGTTAGCCTGGTTCCCCTGCTCCTCAGGTTCAGGGATAGCAGAAGTAGGCTGGAATAAACCACTGCACAACCCTCAACAAAATGATACCCTTTGCAAACAGCTCCAGGCCACACCGTCTAGATTGAGCAACGTGGAAATGTTCTAGCAATGGACATTTTTGATAATACGCAAAATTAAAACTGCTGCCTTATGTTGTATGTAAAGCAGCCCCTCACCTCCACCCCACTCCCCCCACCCGCAGCTCTTTGTGGCCAGGAGGAACGGGGCTGTGATGTAGCCTGGGTGGGGGACCAGACCTACAGCAAAGTGTCCTTACTCTCCTAACGGCTCAGAGAAGCACAAAAAGCCATGTCCAAAAGCAACAGCACTGCACTAACCAGTGCTTCTTCTCTTTGGGGGGGATGGCTTTGATTACACCCATTTCATGAGCAGGAGGTGGTACAGGAAGATGCTGGGAGGCCGTTATTGTGTGGGACTCTGTAGCTCCTTGAATAGAAAGAGCAGCCTGAATGGTTGTGTCTGCGATCGTTAAAGTGCTGGTGGCTTGCCAACCCAGGTCTTCCCTGAAAACAGGCCTTCGGTTCCCTGAGAGAAAGGGAGCACTCACAAAAGAAGATTTAAAAAACCCTTCTCCCTTCCCGGCCTAAAGCTTCCCTTTCTGCGTGCGTTCTAGCCAAGGAAACCCTTCCAGCCCTGTAGGGCGGGACTGAGGACCTCATCAAGGACCTCACCATGAGGACTTCCTTTATCCAAAAAAAAACAAAAAACCCCCACATGCCACCATCACAGCCCGATACAATCCTCAGCAGAGGCGTTTCTTTCCTTGGTGTGATCCCATAACTAATGATGCCTTGGAGGCTGTTTTACAGTAACCGGAGCGGGCTGGGTCTTGTGGTTCTTCCCAGCCTTTGCTGCCTGTTCCCACAGCCTGATGACCTTGGATGCTGAGGACCTACCTGCAGCGCAGCTGAGCTGGCTCTCGATTCAGTGGGTCCAGCAGGCCCGGTGGTGACAGCACTAAGAGCAAGAGGGTCTCGCCTCAGGGAGGCACGGGGCTGAGTGCAGTAACGCTGCACGCCAGGGCTGGAGCTGAAACTTCTGTGGAGCTCCTGGTACAGTGTCAGTGTATTCAGAGCTACCTTTTGACCCAACCCAAAGCTTGGATTTAGCTCTTGGTCCCTCCCTGTCTGTCTGCACAGTGCGGGTACCCTTTCCTTCTTTCTGCTCTTGCCTCTGGTCCATTTAACCTGTAGTTCAGTCCTTGTTTTCTGAGGTGTCGAAGCACACATCCATCATGCTTATCTACCACCTTTAGCACCCTGACACCCCTCACCCCTGGCCCAAGGTACTCTTACAGAATAAATATTAACTACCAAGCAGTTCATCCCACAGCTGAACAGTGCATAAGGGTTTCTGGGCCAACGCAGATGCAGTCAAAAGCTCCAGTAGCTTGCAGACCTTGGCATTTGCGGAGTGTTTGTTTCTCTTCCCTATGCCCCGGGCAGTCAGGGCTTGACCATCTCGAAAGTCCTTACTATTTGCACCTGGGAATTGCTAAACTGGGGAGAAGCGGTGAAGGGGTTGAGGGCTGGCCCCTGAAAGCAAAACCTTCCTTGTTTTCACCCCTGAAGAAAAAAGGGCAGAAATGCATCTCTCCTCCCCCTCCCTACCCTCACCACTGCCTTCACAGCGCGTAGGGGCTGGGGGAGTTGGGGCATTCCAGCGGCTGCTGGCCAGTATCCTGGAAACTCTCTCCTTTTTCCCAGTCCCAGCCCCTTTTATGCAGGAGACAATGCGGACATACAGTGAGTGCCTTGTGTATCACTTGGGCCCCCGGGCCCTTTGACAGGGGGATTTTGTACAGTGGGTAACCCCATCCCCTCCCTCCCTGAGGTCTCCCCACACCCAGTCCAGGGGCCTTCAGCCTCGCCTTTTCCAGCCTGATCCAGGAAGAATTACATGCCGTATTTTCCCAAGGGGCTCGAGAGAAATACTTGTAATGTGATTCCAGGGAAATAATTCAGATGATTCCAGAATTTACCCGTGGATCCCTGCTGGTTTATTTACCCATGTCTCTTCTTCACCATTTGTCTCCCTCTTTCTTCCATCCACCCCCTTGCCCACCTCTCCCCAAGAGTCCTGCACATTTCCCCTCTCCTCAGCATGTTTTGCTCTGGCCTCTCCCCAGGGTGGGAAAGGCTGCTTCCCACTCCAGATGAGAAGTGGTCTCCATCCAAAGTGTGGATTGGCTTTCTTTGCTTGTTGTGTCTTACTCCAGAGGCACAAGCACAGCCAGAGGATTTGGAGGAATTTGCCATCACAATGTCCCAGTGCCCCTCTTTGGCACGCTGTCAGTGATACTGAGCCCATTTCTGGGTGAAGGTACAAGCCTGTTCCTGAGTTTGCAGCTCAAGGCCTCTGTCGAACAGTGATGCCCCAAGAAGTGGCTGGGCTCGTTCACGTTACAAGGGATTTGGGCTCAGGCTTATTTGTTCGTCTGAAGGATAGCTTCCCAGTTGCTCCAAGACATATCACCAGCAACGGCAATGATATTTACTACATCAGCTCCACTGAGGTCTCTCACAGGAAGATTTGCGATGTATTTCTTTGATCTCTTCCTCTCCTAGAAAATTGCTTCAAACAAGAGCCATTTTACAGGATCCCCTGAAGAAGTCCCATGAATTTAACACAAAATACCAGCCTGTGTTCAAAGCTGCATAGCGTCATAATCTCCGCTTCACCCAGCTAATGGACCCACAGGAACAGCTTTAAGCTTTGAATCACTGCACTCCTCCAGGCCATCACAATCACTTCAGATCTCTTGTCCCTCCTGGCTACTCCCTTCCTGATGCCGAGGCCACTGTTCTGCACCTCTTCTTACACGGGCTGCTGTCTAGCGGCACTGTACCTGGGGAAGAGCTCCTCGGGCTCTTTCTTTAGCTGATGCTTAATACCTGGGAATCTTTTCCTATTCCTCACCCGTGCAGAGCATTTTCCAGCCTGGCAGAAGCTGTGCAGTCCCCTGCTGCATCCCTGATGTCTCCGCTTCCCACAACACTGAAGCAGTCTTCTGAAGCAGTTTGGATACGCCTCTTTGCACCGAGAGAAAACAAGCAGAGGGAAGAGAAAGAAATAACTCCAGGGGAGACACTGCAAGATCTGCACAAATAGCTCCTCCTGGATTCCTGTGCTGAGCACTCGTTGCACCTACTTTTGTTTTCAAGCAGAAAGAGAACAAGGCAGGCGTAACCAGTTGTGTGTCGCACAGAGAGAAGTTGCAAGGTGAAAGTCATTGACAGCGATCTGTCTGCGCTCTCCTGAGAAAAGTAAGGCGTGCAGTTTGTCCCTTCGCTGTTCCCCGATCCTGGAAGCCCCTGCTCCTCGTGTGGGAGTTGCTCCTGCTGTGCCGTGTTTCCCCGTGATGAGGGAGCAGCACAGCGGTGCAGGCTGGCCCCAGCCCCCACGCCGGCAGCCCACCAGCCCAGCTCTACCTCCCCTGGCCTGGCGACACGCGAGGCTTTCACAGGGGACTTCACGCCCTGTGAGGACCGAATCCCGTGTTTGCAGACTGTGGGCATTGGTACAAAGGTGCAGCCCTCGCATAGGTGCGGTACAAGCTGTCCCAGCTGTTAGTGACATCAGAGCAATAGACTCTGGTATTCTGGTGTATATATATGGCAGACTGGGATGGTTTCATATCAGCTGTAGGAACGAAGCTTTTATTCTTTCCAAATTACTTCATAAGAAGAGGCATCAGGTTTCTTGCGGCCCTGTAATCGTGTCAGGGCTGAGGCAGAAAGCAGAAGTTACGTTTGTCTGATGTCCTTGCACCCCGAAAATATGGCCTTTTCCAGAGCATGTGGCTTCTTCATCGCAAAGAGAGAGGCAAGTTTTCTCCCTGGAAGCCAGGGCAGACCTTTGGCTGTTTATTATGGTGTTTCCTCCCTCCCAGCCAGCGTGGCCACATTTAAACGCATTGCCTAGCACTGTAAATCCCACCCAGGAACTGCTCTTGAGCACGGCCCTGCAGTTTCCTTCAGTCAAAACATGTTTACATGCTAATTTACTCAGATCACAGAAACCACACCAGCCCATCTGCACCCTGCCTACCCAAATTATAACGCTGTGCTCTGGCGGGGTGAACATCTGACATGCTTTAAAATAAAGGGGTGGCCAGCCAAGGGGTGGTCGGTGCTGCAGGCTGCCGGGGGGAGCGGGGGATTTGCATGGCCAGTGCCTTGCCCCGTGTCCTGAGCTGGGGGGATGCCAGACAGACTCCATCCTGGGGCAGTGAGTGGCTGACTGTGCTGGAGGTGAATGGGGACACTTGTGAGGTTCCCTAGAAAGGCTTTTGACTGGTCTGCTGGGTGCCGCCCTGCTGCTGCACTACAAGCTGCCTAGATAACCCTGCAGCATGTCGCTTCCTAGGCAGAGGTCTGGGAGAGCCTTGCTCAGGTGGTTTTGGGGCAGAGGCCATCCACAAACGTCTTGCACAGTCTCATTTGCCAGAAACATCCGTCTTTCTCCTGCATCCCCACCAGAGCAGCGTGGTCTTCCTGTCCTTCATCTCATGTCCACTGCAGGGACCAGAAGCTATTTCATACATTGCACGGTACTGGCCACGAGACTCTCCCTCTTGCAACGGAGGCATCGTGATGTTTCCGCAGCATCAGCAATGTTTGCAGCTTGCTTGATATTTCAGGGGCTCCAGGGTGAGGCTCAAGCCATTTTTCATTTCAGCATGATAGCCTCTACTGCCCAGGGGCTCCAAAACCCCAGGTGCGAACTGGAAACATCACTCCATCCATTTCAGAGACGTTTCAGTGAGAAGTGTTTCATTCTTACCCTGGGCAGTGTCGAAATGATGGGCTGACCAAAATATTTGGCTGCAAATTGCGTAACACCTGTAGTCTTCAGAGACACTCGGAGCAGGTTAACCCTCCTGGGGGGCTGTCTTTGAAAGGAAGTGATATATCGTGCTGTTAAAAGAAAGTTATCTGAGACACGGGATGAGACAACCTGTGTAGAAAGAGGGATAAGCAGAGCTCACACAGTGTCGAAGTTGAGGTCCCTTGCTCTACTCTAACGACTTCTCATGCTGGGTGTGTGCCCTCTGTGTCACTATCCTTGAGCAGAGCCAGTACTGTAGAGATGGGAGAGAGGATTTTTTTAACCATGTGAAGGCTAATTTCCTGGACGAGGCAGCGGAAGCTCTTTGGTCCATCTGTACTGGGCTGAAGACTGTGGCTAATCACACTTCATTACAAGCTGAGGCAAAGCAGCACCTAGGAGTTTGCAACCAGCTGGTCGGCAAAAAGGAGAGGCCATAGAGGGAGGAAGTGTGTTTCATAAATGTTGGTAAAGAGTATACGTTATGAGCGTGCTGGGAATAAAAACAAGCTTGTACTAGTGAACAGTGTGCCTCAAATTTCAGACCAGTTCCTGTGGGCCCACTTAAAGCTTATTCCAGTGTTTGAGATGTCACGGGTTCCAGCAATATCCCCAATGTTTAGGAGCAAGGAATGTTGCCAGACCCTCTAGAGCCGTGCCTCCAGAAATATGATGGAATTATTAAGTGCATTTAGCGTTCCTGTTTATTGTTAGAGGCGTGATGTCTCAGCTTGTCTGCTGAGTTGCTTTTTTACATGCAACACTCATAAATTCAACAGGACGGGGGGGAATGGCCAGAGTGCTGCTTTTTCTACTGGACAGGGGTTGTTAGAGCCACTTGGTCTCGGTCACACCTGGCTACTACACTGTCCCTCACTGACATCTATGCAGAGGTCTTATTAGCATCGTGTTGATGGATGGGCTGTCTGGGAAGGGAAGCGTGATACAGCCTTCAGATACCCTCATTAGAACGAAGCAGAAAACTTTTGACATTTTTTATGTCTTTTTCTAATAAAATGAAAACATTTGACTTGGTTTTGAGCCAGAATGACAAAACAACACAACTTTTTTATTTACTTTTCTCATTTCTGGGGGAGGGGAGCATTCAGCTAAAAACTGGTGTGTTTCAGCCATGGGTAAAATTGCCTTCCTACTGCCTCTCCTTTTTTATTGGAACAAATAGACACATAGTAAAAATGTGAGCCAGCTTCTTTTTTTCTTAATACTATAAAATAGGGAGCAAAACCGGCTTCCCCTCATTTTCCTTTACTTCTTTATTCTGTTCTCTGTTTGCCAATTGGAAACAGAATGCAGAAAGTTACTTTGTCTCTGGAAACAGCTCCTGCAGGGCTTAGCTGTGTTTTCAATGCTCTCCAAATAGGAGACCTTCTTGGAACCTACATAGCCTTCCTGAAGTTTTAGGGGGAGGTCTGAGAAAATAAATTCATATCTTCTTCTGTCAAGCTTGTTTGACGAGAGGAAGAACTGGGGAGAAATATTCACAGGGGAAATTATATTGGCAATTTCCCTGCTGACAAATCAATAGAAGGGGAAGTATACACAAATGTGAATAAAAAAAGCTAAAACTGCCTGCCCTTTTCCCATGTTTTCTTCTCCATCAGCCTTCCCAATCTCATGAACCACCCATCCTTCTGAAAGTCCTTTGTTGTCTGCATAGCATAGGCAGCTAGGAGCAGAGGTAGCGGAAGGTAAATGTCCTTCTCATGACACTATTCAGCTCCAAAGCAAACACAGTTTCTCATTTTGGAAGAAGAGATCCTTCATGAGTAACACTGTAGATGCAGGTACTGTTTCTCAGAATCAAAAAGTGGGTCTGTAGCAAGAGAGCAAGAGAATAGGCTTGAGTTTGAAATAAAAATGAAAGTGCTCAGTTTGAAAATCAAATGAAAAAGTTACAAGCCTTGAAGGAACCTTCCAATGTGGTTTTCATATGGCTTGGCAGGTTTCTACTGGAGAACAGAAAGCTGAAAGAAGATAGGAATTATGAAAACATGCTGTGACCCAGATAGAAATTCCTCAGCAAAAAGGGAAAAGTAGAAGCAAACCAGTATGTTATGAAAGCAAAAAGTCTTCTCTAACCATGTTTGTCTCTCTCATTTCTTCTGCAGGGCCAAATATTTCCAGGGGAAGAAGGTGAATGGAGAATTTGATATCCGAGTGGAACAGGTCAGTGACAACAGAATTTGACTAAAAAATATGTGTGGATAAAGCTGAGCCTTAAGGACAGATAATCTGTGGATATTTCTTCTCTTGAAGAAAGTCACTAATGAGATGTTGTAAGACATGTCCAATTTATGGAATTGTGGGAGCTATAAATGAAAATATCTTCTTTGAGCATCCCTTTGTCCTCCCTGCTTTTGCAGAATCAGTTGATAAATGCTTTGCTTTGCAGAATCAGTTGCTTAAAATGAAATTTTCTGTTCTAGTGATGAGATTGTAATTTCCTCCATTGGAAAACTACCTCACAGTTCCAGGTATAATCCTGAAAAGGTGCAAAGCCAGTATGCCACAGTACATGTTGGTGATGTTGTGTTCCACGTGAGCTATACCAGTCTTCTGGCTTACCCTGATTTAAGCCTAAAACCTTTGGTTTAAGTATGCTGAATAACTTACGTATGGCAAAATCTTTTATCTGTTGAAAGTCCGTAGGAACAGTAAGGAGGTTTGAGGCCTGTTTTCTGATGTGCTTTGCAGGGCATTGGACAAATGCCTTGCCTGAAGGGATAATATGCTTGTTTTGTATTCATTAGGGCTATAAAACTGGTTGGATGGACAAAGCAAGCTGGTAAATGTTGTTTGAATGACCTGATATTTTCTGTCTTTATAAAGCTGTTGATTCTGCGGGGGGTTGGGGATTGGAGGTGGGGGGTGCAGACACATGCACACTTGTGTGTGTGTGTGTAGAGAACTATTAATGCAGTGGTTTTGAAGACTTTCTTAGGACCCATTGCCTGTGATAAGGTGTTCCTTCTTTTTCAAAGGGTTGCTGTCCAGTTGCCTAGGACTATACATGAGCACACATTTTCTGATCAAAGGCTGTGTCTGGGACAGAAAAGTTAGCAAGTCATTTTTTGGCAACTATGATACTATGAACACTTGATTTTCCTCTTTTCATTGGTATCACACTTGTCAGCACTGGGTAGTAATAGGAAGAACAATTCTCACTTGCACTTCCTTATCCAAGTCTTTAATTTGCTGGCTGCCTCAGTAAATGTCCTGAAAGAGAATAGGAAAAAAAAATTAAAAATCACATTTCTCACACAGAAACATGGAATCAAATAACAGTTCAGATTTGCCCTTCAAACCTCTGATATATCTCACTCCACTACTCAACGCAGAGTCAGCTTCAAAGCTAGACCTGGTACTCTTCAAAATGACCTGTTAATTCTTTCCTAAACCTCCAGCCTCTGCCTTTCCCCTCATAGTCCTTCTCCTCAAATGTTATTGCACTTGAGGTTCTATAAAGGAACTATCTTCAAATGATTGGTAGGTGGAGAAGGGCAGAAGTGGACTCTTGATCCTTGACGGGTTAAACCCAGCAATGACCCTTGTCATCATCACTAGTTAGCTTATCACATTTCCCCAAGGACTCTTTCAGGGAGACTTTCACAATCTGTCTCTTGAAATCCTTGACGTAGCCTGAATGTTCAAGTTTGAGACAAGGCACCAAATTGCTCCAGGCAAAGGCCATAAGGCTAGTGTGACTCTGCTGATAAGGACCATTGCCAGGGTCCTTGGAGCTGCCTTTGAATACTCAGCATAGTGACTGCAGCATTGCCTAAGGGAATGAAGTGTGCAGTGGGTAGGAGGGTTGAGGAACAATGAACAAGGATCCTGGCTGCTTCCCCTTGCCCCCTCCATGGCCCTCAGATCAGGCAGCCGAGCCTCCACACAGCGGGCAGGGAACTGCTCTTGACTCCCCCAGAGCTGGAAAGCAGAAGGGATGATCCCTTTCCCCAGCTGGATCACTGTCTGTCAAGGGAAACACAGAAGCTGCATTGTCACGGGCAGTCCTTGAATCTGACCTCAGGCCCCTCTGCGTATCATTGAGGCCAAGAGAAGGGCAATTCTTTCTTCAGACTCTGGCTTTTTGTCCCTTTTTTTTTTGCCCATCCATCCTTGCTCAGTATTTCTTGATATTTAATTTTCACCCATTGCTCCTCCCTGATTATCTGTAGCCTTCCTGGCTTCTTCATGCTCTTCCCCAAGCACAATCCTGGAGCACAAACTGTTGTGGAAAAGGTCCTCTGAGGCTGAATGCAGATGCTGTTGACCTGAAAAACGAATGTTCTTCCACAGTCTCCTTACCGAATAAAAAAGCAGGGAATAACTGTGTTTACCATCCTGGTCCACACCTTTCTCTTTGAGCTCCCAGCTCGCCATTCCTCACTTCTATAACTGTCTCGTGAGTGGTACACAGACTGTGCCATGATGCACATGCCCTATCCTGGCCATTCAGTCCTGAACAAACTCTGCATCAGATCAAAGTTTGACTCTCAGGCAACTCTTGAGCCACTTGGTCTGCTCAGTAAGTGCATTTAGTCTTTCAGTTTTCCACTTGATCCTGCTTCAGAAAACCACATATTATTGACTCAGCCAGAAATACAGTTTGCCTTAGGAAATTTTTTTATGTTTTATAGGAAAAGCCACTTTTGATCTAGAAAAACTAAATAACAAAAAAGACTGAATGGCAGAAAGCAGTGAAAGGAAATATCCAAATGTTAAATACTCTTGAAAAACCACACTGGGAAAAAGCAACTGCTCTATTTTTTCTGACTGTGTTAATTTTTTTGCCATTCTTCCAGGATGCTCTGTAGTTGGTTTAAACTGAAGGAACTGGTTGCTTTTTCTCTTTCTCTTTCATCTCCATCTCTATTACATCTTAATTCTTTCTCAGCAACCCATTTCAGCAATCTTTGGGGGGAAGCAGAGCAGGATAGTAGGTGATATTTTTTTTAGTCATGACATCACTTCTTATTATCCAGGAGTGCTGAAAGCAGCGCTGTCTCTCCCTCTCTCAGCAGCGGGAAGTCAGTTATCTAATCTGGTTGTACGCCCCTACCAGCTCTCTGAGCTGCCTCTCCCTCTTGGGTGCCGTCCGAGGAATGCAAGACATATGTGATCATACTGTCTCGCTCTGTCTACCCCCTACCCAACGCTGTGGAAGGCATTGGCTGATTTCAGCTGAATCGGAGAAACAGGCAGAGGTTTCAAGATACCAAGTTTCTACAAGAGGTGAATTCAGTTCGTATTAGACACTGGGTAATCCACAGGGATGAGACTGTTTAATGCCGTCCTGCTGCTCGGGGAGCTGCTTCTGTAAGCCTCAGCTTGTATGAAAATAGGTTTTAAGGACTCTTGAAGAACGTTTTCTAGTTCTTTAGCACAGAAATTAATTGCATGACCTCGATACCATCCTCAGGCCCTTGTTCTTCAGCTAGGCCCATTACCACTGTCAAGAGACAAGAGACGCTGTGGGCACTGCCTGGTGCCAGTGAAGAGGAGAGAGAGAGTTGTCAGGGTCACTGTGGTGGGTACACCCTCTCCAGCCTATGCTGTCTCCCCTTATTCATTAAAATGAAGGTGAGACCCGACTTTGTTTCCACCTTTGTTTCACCTCTTCTAGTGTTCATCATAAACATATTTATTGATGTGCTTTAAAGGCTGCAGGATTTATTAGTGCCCACTCTTGACTGAAACCCAGGCATGCAACACCATTGCCTTGTCCCTGATGGCTGCAGGTGAGAGGCGCAGGGCTGAGTGAGGGCTGGGGCGGTAGGAAGCAAGTGTAAGTGCTCTCCTGAATCAGGGCCCCTTTTTCTTTGAAGGCAGTCAGGATTACCTTTTGATTGGATATTTTTCCAGTACAAGACTTTTGGTAGCAATCGTAGTTTTTCCTAAGACTAAATGAAACACTGATTAAAAAGTCAAAGTCTGTTTGACCCATTCCTGTTAAAACTCTGATGGTTTAAGTTTCACTCAGTGTGGGTAAACCCCTAAATGCTAAGGAGCAGCTGAGCCTAAAAACACTATCTCTATTTTATGCTAAAAATAAGGTTCTTAGATTTTGATCCATGTTGCAGCTTTTAGTTGTCTTGTGATTTCTAGCTCTGAGAACTGCAGTGTATACATCTCCAGTTCTTTTCTCTAGAAACAAAAAACCTAGAGAAATTCTTTTAGAAATGAAAAATAGAGATTTGACTAAATGACTCTAAGGCTAAGTTGATCTTAAAGAAGACTCTTAAAGTGCCACAGGAGTTGACCATATTGCTTTTAGTCTCTCCCAAAATCCATTTTGATTTAATTCTCTCAGTCCTTCACTGGCCAGAGGACAGGAGGAATTAGGAAACCTGTTCTATTCAGGAAGAGGAGGGTTTCTACCATAGGCCTTCTGCTCTGTCAAGTGTTTTCCATCACTGGAGTCAACTGGTAGTGATACAGCATCTCGTTCCCCACCCTCTCTGCCCTGTCCCAGAGAAAACTAAGCCTTGCACTCCCTAAGGATTTCATATCACTCTTGGATTTCCCATATGGATCGTAACATACCCCGCGTGAGGGGTCTCCTTGGGTGCCAGGCATGTCCCATGCATAAGGGTGATGTCGCATGGCCATGAATCCCCAGCACACCCAGGTACAAGCAGAAGAGGGCAGGAGAGCCAGGGCTGAGAGCCGGCCAGCCACAGACCCATCAGACAGACCATGACACTGTGGACAGTGGTCAGATGAGTGGCACACTTGCCACCTGTCTGAGACAGAGGTGCCCACAAAGCAGGAGACGTGCAAAGCGGGATCACTGGAGTGACCACAGACACCTGACTTATGAGAGGAGGCTGAAAGAGTTGAGTTTGTTAATCCTGCCAAAACAGAGGCAAACAGGAGACACGACTGCTTTCAACAGATACATTAGTTTAAGAAAGGGTTTCATAACATGGTGCCTGCAGCAGCAAGGGTTAGACGCTATGGTTCTGGTGAGCTTTTCCACTTCTGTGCCCTGCGCTGACTGATGAGAGCCCAGACTGAGGAAAGCACAAACCTAGCAGGCAAGGGCAAGCAGCGTTTCTTAGAGAGAGTCTTCCACCTTCGGCGTACCTTTCCTTCAGGTATTTGCCAAAGGCATTTTAATATATTCAGAGACATCTTTCCTGGCATCAGCTAATTGATGGTGCAAGGAGGTGAAAAGGGCGAAGGGGGAGTGATGAGGCCAAAAGGTTCATCTAAATTTTTATTCCTATTGTTTGTCCACCCGTCTCCTTCCCACCATTTCCTGCTGTGACGAGGTGGGCCCGTCTGTCCGTCTGAAAAGCATTCTTCTTGCACAGCTCATTCACTTGTTCCCGCTGCCTGGTTTATTTTCAGGGAATGATTATTCAGTGAACTCCTATGTACATGCTTCTGGAAAAGTCTTGTGGTATAGATTATGACTCTGTTGGCAGCATTGTCAGGAAAAAAGTTGTACTTGGCGCTCGCAGAAGATAATTGTAATACAAATCATGAATTCCAGTTCCATTGTACTTCCCGTCCTAAAGAGGTATGTTTATGTGTGGCATAAAGTGGTTCTTTCAAAAGGTAGAGTCTGATAGGCCCGTGTGTGATGAGAGGAAAATTAGCCTCTCATCAAAATAACTGTATAATTTTTATTCATTTTATGTTTAAGGGTTTTTTTCCAAGTGAAAGCCAGAAAGCAGTTCAAGAACAGCAACAACAGTTCTCATAGCTTTGCCACATACAAGCACTCAGAAACCATGAATAAAGGGACTTGGAGAAATGGCAGGAATGACTCAAAAATCATAAATTTCTTAAATAAATAGCATCTTCAGTTGTCTTTTTATTTACATTGGCTTTTGGAGGCTTACAGAGTTCATGTTTTTGAGCTATTTCCTGGGATCAAAGGGTTTAGAAATGTGCTTTTGCTAGAGCTCCAATTTTCAGGCAGTCACACAACTTCTGAAAAGAAAACTTAAGATACTAAATGCCGTCAGAGCTCATGCATCAAAAGGCACTCACACCAGTCAAGGTGTGTGGACCTTTAGCCTCAGCGCTGTCTGTAGCCGAGGAGCATGCATCCTGGCTTCATGTTGTGGCAGCTGCCCTTGGAGCCGTACAGCAGCATCCCCCTCCCAGCTGGACCCTCTCCATCCTTTTCTCCCAGAAAGCAATCCCTATACTGGGGGCAGGTGGGGAGTAGGGTGCCTCCCCAAGGGACAATGTCTCAGGAAAGAGGCATGGGGAATATGGGTGTGTAATCTGTAATTCTGCATGCATGTGCACACCAAGCATGCACAGCCCTAGCCCTCCCCCTGTTCGCATCCATATGATCTGCTCACCCTCTGTCTGTGCAGGATTTAGGGATTTCTTGCTTCCCCCCAGAATGCGTGTAATGGTTGTAGTGAAATGTGTTACAGGAATGCAGCCTGGTGTCTGCCAAAGTCTTTCTTCCCTTGTACATTTTGGAAGATCCACCAAAAGCTAAAGCGTAAAATCCACTGAGGAATGTATGTGATTTGATTAGACAGTAGTAATTCCTCATCCCAAGTGCCTAAGCCATGGCATGGACCAGCCTGTTATTCTGGCTGCATTTTGTGTCACGGGGCATGGGGGAGAAAAGCAGACATGTAGTGATAACTGGTGAGAAGTTTCAGGAGCAAGACTGGGAGAATGGAGAGCCTTGGTCAGGACACAATCAGTGAGCAGGGGAGAGCCAAAGGAGACATGGAGACTGGGGAGCTCTGGCCATGTGAGAGACACAGTGCCCCGCAAGCCACTGTGGCTCCAGTGCCACAAGTCAACCCACCTTCCTACATGCCCATGTCGGGAAGAGGGGCTGGTCAGAGTAACTACTGAGCTCATGTTTAGGATCCTGATGTGGATAGTCTGCATTGCCTTATGGAAAGCTATGTATTGTAGTGGTAGCTCAGTGCTGTGATTTATGTGATGGAATATCCCCCCAAAAAGCCGGTGTATGTGATGTAGCATGTGGCGTGTTGCACTGAGAAAAGTGCCAAAGTTCCCTAGCAGTGTTAAAACCCTTCTGCTATTTTTGTGTATGTGCAGTGTATATGCAAATAGGGGGCATATATGCAAATATCCATACAGAATTCTAATGTAACTTTGTGTCTCCTTTTTAAGCAATAACTAACCTGAATAGCTTTTAGTTAGGTTATATACAGATGGGGGCTTAGAAAGTTCAGTAACTCAAAAAAGCCCAATGTGCTTATTGGTGCATGGACACACCGAGCCTGCTTGCTTTAAAAAAAAACAAACCAGTCACCATGCCCCCAAAACACAAATCCACAACCTGTCTTGCATCCCTGTTCCTGCATTCCTGTGCCCCAAAGAAGATGAACTAACCCTCGGCATCTGCTCCTTTTTGACATGCAGGGAGAAGTTTAATAAGGACATGTGCCAGATACCAAACATCACAGGACAGTTGAGGCTGTTGAGGTTGAAGACTCATCTGGATACCTTGTAGTCCAATATCCTGCTCTGAACAAGGCCACTTAGAGCAGGCTGCCCAAGGCCATGGCCAATTAAAGTTTTAGTGTCTCCAGGGATGGAGGCCCCACAGCCTCTCTGGGAAACCTGTTCCAGTGTTCAACCGTCACTGCAATAAGAAGGGAGCTTTCCTGTGTTTACATGGAATTTAGCGTATTTCATTTTGTGCCCATTGCCCCTTGTCCTTTGCTTGGGCACCACTGACAAGAGTACAGCTCCATCTTCTTTGCTACCTCCTCTCAGGTTTTTATAGACATTGACAAACCTCCTCCTTATGCATCAATCATCAATGGCAGATGCACAAGACAAGGAACTGAAGACGAGTCAGTAGACTAGACAGAGCAATGCAAGGATTACAGCGGATCTCAGCCAGAATGAGTTAAGAAATAGTCACATTGCCGCACATATGAAAAATCCATACTGGAATATATGGACAGTGATATTATATGTAAGGCGAGTTGCCTTGCATCTTTGTCAACACAGGTCAGGTCTCTGCTGAAAGGTCATGCTGAGTTTAGGCCATTACAACTCAAGAAAGCTGCAGACTTGTCAGAGAGAATCTCAGTGACAGCAACAACGCTGATCACTGTGTTGAAAAACATCACCTACAAGAAAAATCTTGCAAGCATGGGGTTGATTTTGCCTAGGAGAAAAAAAAAAAAAAGAAAGAAGAAAGGGTAAGTCTTCAGGTTCTGCAGGAGGACATCATGGCCAAGAAATTATCGTCTTGAAAAGTAAGGGGAGAGATTTAGGTTTGACATTGAGAAAACTTTCCAAGGTTGTAAAGGCACAGATTGCCTGAGGAGGTTCCTCATCTGTGGAAGATACAAGCAGGTTATGTAGTATCTGCACACAATGGCAGATGTAGAGGTGATCCTGCCTTAGGGAAGAGAGACAGACTGTGTGATGTCTTAAAGTCCTTCCAACACAACTTCATGTTATTCTACAAAAAAATGCTTAAAATCCACCTTGATCACGTGCTTCCTGTGATTCATTAATAGGTATGGCTACAGAAACTCTAAAACGGCTCACCAAAGCACTCAGAGAACACTGATGGGAGAAACTGAGAGTCGCTTAAGCGACTTAAGGTTTAGTCCAAATGATCTGGAGAGATTTCTGAATCTGAATACCTGAAACAGGCATTTTTAACAGAACTATTCTCAAAATATCTGGGGGCATCCTCTCAGATCAGGCCCTTACAGAGCTACAAAATGTTTCTACTCCTGCAGTCTGTATTGTGTTATTCTTCAAGACGGATTGTGTCACGTTTGTCACACGTGGTTCACTCTTGCCCTGAATGTTTTTCCAGCCACTGGCACCAGTGCAAAGCAAGTATAAAACACCATCAGGCTCATGTAATGCCTCCTTCTATTCGATGAGTCCTAATGCAAATGACTCTGCAAGGCCACGGGGAGCTGGGCTCTCCTGTTTTATGCATAGTTACCTGTCTCTCTGTCTGCATGGGCTGCTTTCAAAGACCTCTTTGTCTGGAAGGTAAACTCAGGCTGGAGATGATCTCAGACTTGAAATCCCAGCCAAGGGAAGTCATCAGGCTACAAAACCCACAAAGTTAAAAATACAGGGAGCACTGGAAAATCAACAGGAAACAATTTCTGCTGACTGAAGTTTTCAGCCTTCTTCCAAACGCCAGCTAGCAGCAGCCTGTCGGATGGGACAAAGCAGCTACATGAAAGCAGCAACCATCCTTAACTTAGTCCCTTAAAGCAGGAGTGAACACCAGGAAAAGATTAGGATTGTCCCTCAACTCTGATTGTATATCTGGATTCTTTGGGCTGAGGTATCCAAGTCCCCCAGACTCTCTCTCCACTCCTCCCTCCTTGCCAGGATGTCCTGGACAATGGTTGCCAAAGGCATTTCTCCCTTTCTTCTGGCTCCTGACATCAGCAGGCCTGAAATCGGTCCTGGCAGTTTGGTATGAAGGACTTACCAGCTCAGGGGATTCCCAGGCCTCTTTGGACATCACAAGTCTGAACACAGCTTTGTTTGGTCTGACTGACTCGAGGCAATGCCTGTCAGACCGACTTACTTAGATTGTAAGTTCCAGCTATCAAATGAAGATGGCCCATTTTCATCCCCAGCAAAGTGTTAAGCTCTTTAGTACAAAAAAATTACGGAAAAAAAGCATTAAAAATATGAAAACACAGACCTAAAACTTCCCTCTCTTTCTCTGGTGTTCACATCAGACGATGCATCCCTCAGCTGTACAAGCTGAAGGTCCATCTCAGTAACACTCTCAGAGTGGGACACCTCTGAGGCACGCGCAGACATAGAGGTGGGAAAGCCATGCTTTCATCTTCCCAGTCCACAGAGCCTCTTGGGGCCATATGTAAGGTAGCAAGCTTGCCTTGACCCACTGGGGAGCTCTCTGGTGGCACCCAAAGCATCTGCTCTTGCTGAATTTGTTCAAGGGGTACCCCTCACTCCTTACATCTATTAAGATATTTTTAAATGTATAAAATGCAGGTGCCTTTTAGAGGTACATATTTTCTTCTCTCTGATCCAGTATGATCACTGAAAAAGCATGGCTGTGGCCAAGGCAACAGTGTGCAATCTCACAAGAAAAGCCCAGCCGGTCACCTGCGCCACTGCCATTTGCTCTGTGTGTGTGTGTGTCTGAAGCAGGATTTATTTCTTGGCAACAGGAATTTTCCCCCTCCTTTCATTGTAATTGGGAGTTGCAATGATGTAAGATCATGTAAGGGTGTTGCTGTGAAAAGTTTACACAGGGCCGCAGACATGAAATCTCATTACATCATCGGGTCACCAGTACATGGTTATTGCTTTAAAATTATGTGGATTTTAAAAAAAGAAAGTTGGAAGTGATTTTTTCATTTGTTTGTCTGGCCTCTGAGCCTTTACAGGTGCACTGGTTCTCCATTGGCAAGTTTTTTCCATGTGTTCATGAGCACAAATCATGCTTTTTTATTTTGGGCTTTTAATTTTTTTTCTGCAGAGTTTTTCCTGGCGTTATCTTTTGGTTACAGCTAGTAAAAGTATCAGAAGAACATTAAATAGTATAACGATCTCCATAAAATCATGAACGTTAGCAACACCATCTGAGTGCTCTGACATTAGGTAGCCACTGGTTAGAAGATGATTTTACTGCTGCCCAGTCTCCATCCTAAGTCTGAAAGAAATGCCTTAACAAGAAGGGGGAAAAAAGCTGTTCAAAGGAAGAAGACTAAATTTTCTGTCTCAAAAAATGAAACCTGATTATTTGTATTTATATTTGTACACACAGGCACTAATTTAATAGAAGATTCTGAATCTGTACAGATATGTTTTCATCTGGTTGGAAAGGGAGGACTTGCCTGGCACAATAATAGGCTATTCTAGTTTAAGGTCTACTCAACTGCTCATAAACGACAGAGTTATGATTTGGAGCCCAAGACGAGCACTGATCAGCTAATCCTGCCATCCTCCTCCTGCTGAGACCACTGAGTCTTGCTGGCACTCCTGTCTGCAGGGCAGCGGAGCCAGCGGCCACGCAGCAGGATTATCACCCCTCTCGCTCAGTTAATCACTCTGATTTGTGTCTTAACCTTCGCAGACACCCACTGCGGCCGTAATCACGCCCCTGCACATTGCCTTTTGCTCCCTGTAGCTTAAATATTCCTTGCCAACCTTTCCAGCCTTGTAAGTCGCACCTCTTTTAAGATATAAAGTGTTTTAATAATTGAGCAGCACTGTTAACAGCCTAGCCAGCTTTTCTAAACTTTTAACAGTTAAAATCTTAAGAAGTAAACCGCATCAGGTGGGTTTCTGTGCTTATCACCTTCCTGTAGCAGAAAGAGGCTATTTAGGAAGGTTTAAATCTTTTGTATTAAGTTTACAGCTGGCCAGTGGCACGACAGCCAACCTAGACATAATTGTAAATGGATGTTTCCAAGTGGAAACTTGGAATTTGAATTCAAATGACCTTACCTCTTTTTATTATTATTATTATTCATTCCTGTATGCATTTTTCAGCTTGCTCATTCTTAATTCCTTCAGTACTTATTACTGCAATAAGCCTAATCCTGTATACTTGTACACCCCAAGTGTGGGAGCTGTAAATACTTCTGCAGTCTCTCCAGGGCAAATCAGCTGTAACTGGATCTCTCCATTGCCTAATGGAAAAAAAGAAAAAAAAAAAAAAAAGAAGAAAAAAAAAAGAAAAAGAAGGAAAGGCTCATTCCAGCCGAAGACAATTCTGTGTTTGTATCTGTGTGTTTATGTCTCTGCTGCCCTTGAGTAACACTCTGTCCTTTTGCTCCACTCCAGGCTGAGTTCTCCGAGCTGAACCTGGCTGCTTACGTCACGGGCGGCTGCATGGTGGACATGCAGGTCATGAGGAACGGCACCAAGGTGGTAAGGTGAGGAGCACCAGCTTGGCATGAAAATCGGGCTTTCTGGAGCAGTACTGGGGCAAGCAGAATGACCTGAGGGTCTGACTGGTATCTGAACTAGGGCAGTGCAGTCCTGGTGACTTCAAGGTTTCCTGGAAGCAGTGGAAAGATTGACCTGACTTTGATGGTTTTGTATCCGTCCTCAGTTGCACATTATGCCATACAATCATTGTTTCCAGTCTAGACCCTCCATGCAACCGCAAATGCCTCCTTTTCAGGTTCTTTTTAGCCTCAGACCTTCCAGTAAAAGGGACAATGGATCTTCCTTTCTCTTGATTTTTCTCTCTTTCTGTGTACTTCATTGTAAAGAGTGCCTTGCATTCATTAGCCTACCTGTGTTAGGTCCTGATCCCAGAGGACTACACTTGCAATAGCCACAAAGCCTTTCCGTGATCCTCATCCTCACAGCCTGATTTGCTCCTGAAATACCACCTTTTTTGCCAGAGACTCCCAATGCTCCAGCTTTGCCCTGTGGTGTATCTCAGAGGTAGGACCATACCTCTGTTTGATGGGGACTTCTGTCCCTACTAGCATTACTTTGTAATTGCAGTCATTGCAAGCAGACTCTTCTCCTGAGCAATGCTTCTCCAATCATGCACCCAATTCACTTGCCAAAAGCATTGCTCCCTTTCCTTCCGACACCAGAGTGCCTGCAATTTGGAGTTAATGTTAGATACATTCTTACTGGTGCTATATAGAAAGCGGTGTAGGTTGTCACGTCTGTCTATAATGGTAAAATGCCTCTGTTTACATAGCCCTGATATTGCCTTTCACCCTTCTGTTCCCAAGCCTACATCTTTATGAGTTTCTGTCATTACAATTTCTAACTCCACCATTCATCTTTGACACAATAACTTTTCTTGGTTCGCGTTGAAATCTCATTGCTATTCCCAATCCATATTTCTAGCCTCCCTACTTCTTTTTGTACACTTCTTGTGCGCTTGTTGGTGTACACAGCATCTCCAAGTTCAATACAGATCACACATTTAATCAACACTTTTGCCTGTTTACTTCTAGTTCAGAAATAGAGATAGAGACACATAATACAGCATGCAGGGATATTTTTGAAAGGGATTATTAGAACAGCTGAAAATCTGTGATTCTGATTGTGCTGGCCTCAGTTTAATTTCTCAAGATGTCATTTCCAGTCCAAACAGTGCAAAACAACACTTGCCACTGTCAATTAGCTCTGACTGTGGTCCATTAATTCATTTCAGGTTTTGACAGCTCTTAGCATGTCCACAAGTCTCCATTCATTCTTTGGTACAATTTCACGAGCCTCTGCTAAAAACTTTTAAGGTTGAGTCTGTTACATCCATTTGCTTTCTCTCGTCCCACAGATGTCTGCTTCTCAGTGAAACAAAACGTGTGTCCCATGAACCAGCCGCTGGGGCATCCATCAGACAGTGCGCCGTGCTAATGCGCTCTTGTGTTCTCTTGCTGATGATGCTGGAAGTTTTCCCAAGAACCATTTCCTAGGTTGATCACATCTTCATTTTCCTTCCCATGCCTTTCCTCCCAAAGCCATTCATACATCTGGCAGAAAGATCTCAAGCTATTAAACTGAAACCGAAGACAAAATTTATTTCACAAGTATGTCTGGGGCATGGTGTTCATGTTTCTGCTTGCAGTAAATACACAGGTATCACAGCTAGGCTTTTTGCATGGATATTTTTATATGAAAATTCATGTTTTTATGAAAGGCTTTAGTTCAACTGCTTTGTTTTCATCTATGCATGTTTAAGGACACGTGCATTTGTGTGGTGGGAAGTGGATTTGGCAAATACATCCTTGTCTGGATACCCGATTTATATGGCCTGTGTTGTCCATGGTTTGTTATAGTCCGTACAAGCACTAACCATTTGTTTACAGCCTGTGCTGATGTGCCCCCATCCTGCCCAGCTCGGCAAGTTTAAGAGCTCAGGCCAGCCAGTTTCCACAGCCGCTCCTTCCAACACTTCAGATGTTACAGAAATAAAAGCTCCTCTTCACTTTAGAAGGTGAATTATGGAGCATACTGCTACTGAGATGTGTGGACGCCCCCTCCGCCCATCCACAGGGGTGCAGCTTGTTTCCCACTCCCTCCAAGTCCCCCCATCCCACCCACAGCCGTGTCCTGCCTGGCCACAGACACCCCTCAGGTTGCCCAGCCATGGGACGCCTTAAATTCACGTGTGTGCACCAACCCTGCTGCTGCTGATGTCTTTTTTCATCACTCATTAGGCCTCTGTTAATTATTAAGCAAAATAATCATCACTAATCAGAATGTTTCTAGATGGTGAGATATAATATTCATCACGGGGTTTGAATGCCCAAAGTCCTTGGAAATCCCAGACAAGTTATTGACAAGAGGCATCTTGCTAACAGGCACATTTGGGATTCCCCCACTGCAGGAGCCCTGCCTTCTTCACACTCCTCTTCAAAGTGAAGGCAACAGAGTGTGGCAGTTTAGTCAAAAGACAGTGAATATACTACAGACCACGGCATTTTAAATCGATGAAATAATAAACTTTTATAACAACAATAATATCAATAATAATAAAGCATCTGCTGGGCTGTTAACTGATAAACAATCTAACAATTACTAGCCTATTAAATTCTGTCATTTTGCAGCAGATCTCCTAGGTCTTTCTTTAAACTTGGGACATCCTATTGCACATTCAAATCAAAGCTCTTGCTTTGCTGATCCTTTGACACTTTCTGACACCTTGGAGTTCAGGCATGCTTTTAGACCCTGTGCCAAGTGATTTGAACTGCACCAGGAAATAATTGTGGTCTTTTACCTGGAAGATAATTCCCCTGATAAGAAGGTATAACAGCTTGAGGCCCTACACTTACCACTTGCCTCAGGCAAATTTTTGTTTTTAAAAAAAGGAGCTTTAGAAGCATTATTGTCAATTAAAGCGAGCAAGGAACTGGAAGTATATAGACCTCCAGGACTACTAGCCTGTGTATCTTGAAACAAGCAGCTACAAGTAAGGTAGCAAATAACTTAACTGAAGCCAGGCGTTACTTTGCTTGTCTGATTTTTAAAACAAGTGTGGCTCCTAGAATTTGATTTTACAGTAACAAAGTTCTGGGTCTCCACCTCCTCTTTTTTAGCTACTTAAGTTCTGCACATCTGTAGGACTGGGTAAGGGATTTGAAGGTCTCAGTGAGATGTGCTACTGGAGAGAGAGACTATCATCTAACAAATCTAATAAACTGCATGAATGTTTTCTGTGCCTGTTCCACCATGGTATGTGATGGCTCCATCAGCCTATTCAGCACATTTTCTTCAGAGTTCGAAGCAAAAGATCTGGCCACAGAGTATCTCGTGCAGTGTCTAGCAAGCACTTTCCTATTCCAGTTCCCTGTAACCCGTGCCCTGGCTGTGGACAGTGCAGGGGGATGAGCTGGGCACTGGGAGCAGCACTGGGCTCAGACAGGGCTGGTGGGGGGAAATCTCCCACACGTTGGTCCGTGTTACCCCAGCTCTTCCTTGGGTAAAATCAGCACCAGAGCTTCTCCAACGAAAAGTGAAATATGGGAAGCAGGAGGTGGCACTTAGCCCAAAGGATCCCTCACCAACTTTGACATAGCAACCTCTTCAACAGAGAAATGGAGTGATTTCTGGGTGTGATCACTGGACTACCAAGCAGTGTGAAAAACCAAGTGTGGGCTGATGCTTGCTTTGAAAACACTCGAGTGGATTCTTCATCCTCCCTCCAGTGCATGCACAGGTTCATTTGGCACAGGTCTACACACACACACAGACAGAGTGAACAGTCTGGCGTCCAATTTGCCTTAGAAAGCTCTTGGGCTGTGTCACCTCTACTGGGGTTGGATGTAGGGAATGGGATTTTCATTTCCACTTGTCTTCATTTCTCTGAAGGGCCCTTCATACCAATGTTTCCACAGTGCAAAGAGCCCGTCAGTGCTGGCACCGCACTCACTCTGAGGTGCATTTATGCTTTCAGGATATTATAAAAGTGTCTTCGTGTAAATGAGAATTTGGGCTGTCTCTGCTTCTGACAAAACTTAGACTCCCAAACTATGATCTCAGCCTCTGCATTAGATTAAATGTGGTCCTGTGTTTGCCTTTTGGGCTTTACAAGCCTTCAGCTATTAATTCCAGGAGATGTGGGAATAAGGCAGGGATATGTTGAAAATCTGGACAGCTTTCTTACATGGGGAATACTAATGTCCTTGGGAGCATTTCAGACTTTTAAGGCTATAAATTAATCATGCACCAGACTGCTCTCATCTCCTGTCTCCCTGTGGAGCTGGCTCTTTTGCCAGTGGGGCTGATCATCCAGGGGAGAAAGCACATTTTTGTGTGTCTGCATGGGACCTACCACAGTGGTGGCCATACCACTTACAGTGTGGTGTGCAGATTCACTGTAATACCTCCACACAGACAACAGTTGATGGACCAGGAGATACCCAGGGTCTGAAACTGGGAGGACCCTGTGTGGAGCAATGGCCCTGGCAACTGGGGAGGGGTGGCAAAGCTGGCAGAGTAAAACAAAGAGGAGATGAGCGCCATGGGCGAAGCCTCGCTGAGGGGAAGGATCTCTGCCGTGGAGTGGTGTTTAATCCTACAGGGCTTGCCTGAATTTGGCTGGTCTGTATACGAAGGTGCATGTCTCCCCCTGCTCGCCCTGGATGACATGCCCTTGTCACTCGCAGCTGTGGTGGGGTCAGGGAATGCTCTGATTCCTCCATACAAGCCCATTCATTCCTTTAGCTAACGCTGACTTTCCCGTTGGTTCCAGCTGATTCAGTGCTTCTACTATGCTCTGCGCTCTGGTAACAGGACAGCAGCCTGTTGAATCACCATCCCAAGCAGACCAGGACCTGAAAGTGCTTTTTTCCCAAAGCATATTTTTGCACTGCAAGCTCCACTACAATCTCAGCATGAGGAAGCAAATTCTTTTACATGGGAGGAGTGGGAAAGAAACTGGCCAGCCCAGCAGCATACGTTTTCCCAGTTTTCGGAGCTTGCAGACCCCAGGAGACGTGTACTTTGGCTAAAACAGATCTGCCTGCTCTAGGATGCAAGACTTTTTAAAGTCTGGTGAGGACACCATCCTCTGCCCACAGCACCTTTTCCCATCCCAGTAGATTCACCCACCCCACACAGCCACTGACAAGCTGCTCCCTGAAAGAAGTATGTGGGTTTTCTGACCTACACAGGCCATGCTTTCTCACCACACAGTAGCTGCACATTGCTAGGAGATGGATATTTTCTTCTCTCTTGAGGACTATTCATTCACAAGAGTTGGTGTTTACTTGCAGTTCTGCTACAGGGGATCGAGGGAGGTCATGGGAGTAGCTGTTGTCCCTGGACACCGATGTAGGATGTATTGGTAGGAAGCAGGTCACTTTCCAGCTTCTAGTCTTCCAGGAATCTTGTGTCAAAGAGGAACCCTATGCTCTGTCTAGTCTCTGTCTTTTTAAATTTAACTCTTGATCTAATTGGGATCTTTTTTTAGGATGTCTTTTTTTGGTTTTTTTTGTTGCTTCTAAACCAAAATTCTGAAAATTTCTGTGAAGATGCAGATGGGAGGAAAAAATAGGAGAAACGGGTTGGGAGAGTTTAGGTTTCTAGAAGCCAGATGGAAAAATTTGTTGAGCGCCTGGTTCTCCCAAGATTCACAGAATGTGCCACATGGTATAGTACAATATGTGCTATATATTTAACACTGAGCAACATTTGGGCAATATTTTTGTATTGATGGCATGGCAATCTGTAAATGTAATGGAGAAGTGTGTGAAACAGCGTGTAAGCTTTTGAAAGTGCACTTTAGGCAAAACATCAATGTGCCATATTTACCGAAAGAAGGTGTCCAACAGGATAGACCCTGGCAAGCTGCAGTTACATATGAATCAATTAAACACCTCCAGTAAACACTGATGAACCAAGAAATTAATCCCACATGGGGGGATGATTTACCATCATCTTTCACTAATATCTTCACCTGCCTGTCCCCATCTTTTTTTTGAGCAGGAGCTAAAAAAGAGAAGAGAAGTTGGGGTGTGCTTATTTATGTATTTATTCTCACTTGCTTCCACCCCAGTTCCTGCTGCTAAACAGCTGCTTGGAGGCCTGCGTCTCCCTTTGGGGTTTACTGATCTCCCAGATGAATAATGTCCCCCTTCACCTCCCCAGCAGCTGGTGCCTAGACGACTTCAGGCAGGATGCTGACAGTTATTGGGAAAACATTTGGCGTGCAGGCAGCTGCCAAAAAGCAAAAGTCACTCTGAGCAGACCAGGGTGGGGAGCATCTCAGAGACTAAACTACTCCCTGTCCCTTTTTGCATTTACAGTCATTCTTTCCAATAAGAAATGTGCTGCCAGGCCCCAGAGCACTTCTTAATTAGTTAATCCTGGACTGAATGCAAGAATGATTAAAGACTGTTGTAGATTGTTTCAGTCTTGATCAGCTTTTCTTTTTCCAGTGCTGCCTTAATTTGTCATCTTTCTACATGGGTTTTTACTAAGGCTTCTTCCAGGGAATGGCAAACGGAGAAGTGAAGGGCCAAGCCCTGGTGCACCTGTTCTATACTGGTCAAGGTGGATCTTCATTATCGACCTGACACTGGGACAGAGTGCAGCCTTAACAAGCCCATGGATGGCAACAAGTTGGAGGGTGGGGAGCAATAGATATGCCAGAGGGCAGAGGGACCTCAGCTGGGGAAATGGGCCAACAGGAACCACATGGAGTTCAATAAGGACAATCATAAAGTCTTGCGATGAGGAAGGACTAACCCCAGTACTGCTGCGGGGACAGCCAGAGAGACAACAGCTCTGCACAAAAGGACCTGGAGGTCCTGTATGCCTTCGTGGGGAAGAAGCCTAATGGTTCACTGGGTGGTATTAGCAAGCATGTAGCTAACGAGATGCTATTCACATCTGGAGTACTGTGTCCAGCTGTGAGCTCCCCACTACAAAAAAGGCATTGACAAAATGGAACGAGTCAAGTGAAAGGCCACCAAGCTCATTGAACTGGACCAAAGACATCCAAGGAGAGACTGAGCGATGGCTTTGTTCAGTCTGTGAGAGGAAGCTGAGGGGGATCAACCTACAGTCATCAGGCAATTCGGAGGGAGGTGCTGAGAAAAAGAAGCCAGAGTGTTGTGAAAGGTGTGCAGTGAAAGGAAAAGAAATAACAGACACAAGTTGCAGCAGGTGAAATTCTAACTAGATGCAAATTTTTAAAAAAATTCCACAGTGAGGGTGGTCAAATACTGGCACAAGTGCCCAGAGAGGCTAGGGGATCTTCATCCTTGGGAATATTCAAACTTTGGCTGGACAAGACCCTGATCAACCTAATGTCACTTTAAAGTTAGCTCTGCAGTGAGCAGGGTGTTTGGCCAGATGATCTCCAGGGATCCTCTCTGACCTAAATTACTCTATGGCTTTATTCTGTGATGTTAGAAAGTATTCATGTCACCTTCTGTAAAAGCTTTGTTTCACAAGCATTTTGAAGGCAAGCTGCTGTTGGCTGGTGTGGTTGTTATTTCTTTGAGCCATCATCTGGGTCCACATGCTTTTCCTTGTCATGATTTTTACGTATGGCAGACAGGGGATTGCAGCAGTACAGTTTGGAGAACGTGTGACAAGTGATTTCATGGCTCATTGACCATTGGTCTATTGCTGAGAAGCAAATCTGAGCATCTTTGAGGGTATCCTCATCTGCATATAGTGCTACTGGTCCTACTGCAACCATGATTCCAGGATCCTCCTGCTTTTGCTACACTGATCTCCCTCACACCTCGTGTTTTTTCACCTGCCATTCTCTATTACAGTGTCTCAAAAGACCCCCTGCTCCTCTCCTCCAGCCTGGTAAAGCAAGGTCATTCTTTGTTCTATGTTGCTTTCTTGTTACTCTAAATCCAGCTCTGTATTACTTTATTCGTGTAAGTCATCACATTCATTCTTTCTTTGAATAACTTCAGCAGGGTTTACTTCTTTCTGTGGAAAATATGTCAAGAGCTTTTGACTGAAATGAGGTTTTTTTCTTAGCAAATTTGCCATTTTATTATGAAATCCAACAGAACATTAAATCTAACGTCATGATAGGTGAAAAAGTCATAGATTTCTTCTTACTTTTCATGAATGTAGTAACAGTACTTTTAACACCCAAGTAAAGCACAAAAAGAACTTGTTCATATTTGTAAATGCCATTTTCTATTAGCTCTCAAACACCTGAGGCACTGCATAGTTGGAGGGATTGTTGGACTTCTCAGGTAGTTGCAGCCACTTATGGCTTGGACTTGTGCCTCAGAATCTTGTCTGAAGGCTCCATTAAATGCCAGTAATGCAAAGCTTGTTGTATCATATTGCTTAATTATGCACTTTCCTTCCTCTCTGTGTCATGCCAAGCAGATAGAAAAGGCTTTGGAAGAGAACTTAGTCAAAATGTGTTGATCACTGGGAAGTGTCAGAAAACTGAATAAAGCCTCCTTGAATAATGGAGGGTAGGCAGAACCTGAAGTAAGGATGTGCGTCTTCAGTGTCTAGGGAAGATCTTTTTCTATTGACATGAAGGGCAAAGTGCCTTGTAAGACTGGCACTCTTTAAGAAAGCAAGCAGGAGACCCCATCCTTGTTCCACAACAAGGGCATAAAGCTCTCTACATCCATCATGGTGCTAAAGTATAAAGCAGGTCTACCCTTTGGCTGTCCATGATTATTCACAGTGGAAGGGATCATTAAAAGGGACTTTTGACAGCCTAATGTGTTCTTGTATGTTCTTTCTTCATGCCCATGAAGCTCTTTGTGCTTCTGTGAGAAAAGCTAAAGGACCAGGAAGCAAGCCAGAGTTATGGTTATATACAGAAATAAGAAATACAAAATCTCTTTAAGGCAGCAGGATCTGCTGTCGTCATCTGCTCTACCCCAAAGTGGGCTGGGGACCTGCTTTCTGCAGAGAAGCATAATTGATTATCTTTTCAGAGCTGATTCTCTTCTTGTAATTCAAGAAGTTAGACACATGATCACCAGAATAGCTACTGCTGCTCCTGAGATCTGTAACTTCTGTATCTAGCATCAAGAATCTCTTAAATTGTTTTGTATTCCCTCATTTCTGACAAAACTATTTCCAAGACAGCTAATGCCATCACAGATTTAAGGGCAAACGGGTCCAACCTAAGAAATTATATTCTACAGTCAGATCTCTTCCTATTCAGTATTTTGGATCCAGGCTTTATACTTAGGTTTGTCTCTAAAGTACAGTTTTACCACTAAGCAAGAAAGAGACTGCTAAAATGCATTGGAACAAGTTGAAAAAGAGTTAGTTAAATGCAAATAAGCATCCGCACCACAGTATCGGAGTCCAGGCTCAGGACTGGCAGCACTAGCAGCTTGTTAGCCAGACACTCGTCGTCACCTGGGGGTGACAGACTCTGGTAATGGCTGGTCAGTCTCAATTGCCAGGAGGAGAGGCAGGCTGAGTGGCTGCCATGTGCCTTGGCTAGCATCTGGGACAAGGAGGCAACTACTGCAAAGTGAGAAAAGCCACAGGGACCTGTGGGGGCTGCTTCGCTCTGGGTGTGGCTGGTTCGGTTGTGCAGCACTCGGAGCACTGAAAGGATTGGGCCGTGTGTGGCAGAAACCATTGCCTGTGGCGACACAAGCTGAAAGGAAAGCACCTATCCATTCCAGAGGAAAATCATCTATTTCAATCTGAAAATACAAATTTTCCAGACGTCTTTTTTTTTTTCTTGTTTTTTAAAACAAAGCTTTCTTGTATCCCTACACCACTCTGGGAACATGTTACATGCATTTCAGTGGCCTTTATTTTGCCAGGCAGTGCAAAGAGCCAAACTCTAAATGAGAGCCGAGTTCCTGGAGTCTGAGAAAGTGCTTCCGTAAAAGGGTTGTGGCCAAAGATGGGCTCCAGCTTTCTGCTGGAAGCTTCATCCATCTGGCTATCAAGCTAAGTAAAATTTGCAACTTCAGGTGAGTGTCTGCCACACACCCCAGGAAGGGCACACCACACCAACATGCAGAGCATAGCTTATTAGCAATAAGTTTTAAATCTGTGGTTTACATTTAGTTCAATTTACTTATACCATCTCCTTGTCCATTAGATGTTTGAATGGCTCTCCTGTAATCCATTCCCGTAACCTGTCCTTAGCAGGGGTCTAGATGCAGTTGTATTCAAGACCATTTGTGGTCATCTAAGTGCTGGCTAGACAGATCTAGTGGAGAGGAAAGGTACGTGCTCCTGCCATTGCTCTCCTAGTCCTGCCGGCCTCGGATGCTTAGGACCTCAGCATGGTAGGTGCTGCTGAGTTTGGCTCACCCAAACGTTTTGGCAGCAGTTTGTTAAATATGGGACTTCTGCCTAACCTGTCTGTCTGCCACGGATTTCAATTTTCTGTCGTGGGAGATGTTACTGGTTTGGGTTCAACTAGCAAAGAAAACAGTTACGTGACCAGCTATTCCAAATGTGGGGCTTGCTACGTTAGAGTTAGATTTACACTCTGAGAAAGAGCTGTAGCTTGCAAAAGTAAACTTCTACCAAAAAAAGCAAGAATCCTTGTGTGAAGCAATTAAGCTCCTTTCTCCCCAGATCGCTGGTAGCCCCTGTTATTCAGTTTTCATGTCACCGCTCCTACCATGACTACTCATTTTCTTTTTACTGCCTGCTATCCTTCCTAGCCCCTTGCCTCACATTTTGCCACTGGTCTCTATTCCTCCGTTACAGACATCTCGCTGACTCCTCCAGGGCTCTCCAGCTGATGTTTATTGGCAGCTAGTCCCAGGCCCTGCACTCCTCTGCCTTGTTCTCAGTATCCATGGGAACATCCTCATTGTCCAGCGGCTCAAAGCAGGGATTTGATGTCCACCTTCATTTTAGAAATTCACTCCTCATCTGCAGCATGAGAGAGTGCCCTGCCTTCCTACACGATGCAAAGTTTGAGAATAGCCTTTTCTACGTTAATTCTGTATTCTTGTGCCCATCTTCTATGTTGAAAAACTTTCCCTTTGCCAGCATCTGTAGAGACAAGAGCTTTTTATCCTAAACTGTTGGCTGGCAGAAGTCAAGCCACTGAAGGCAGCTTCCCAGCCACTGTGTGTCCTCCCCACCGGCTGGCCACACTTCTTGCATGCTTCCTCCCCATCACAGCACCATGTCCCCACCCCAGGGTGTTAGGAGAGATGTTCAAGGGCAAATACTGCTGCTTCCTCTGGGGAGACCGGAGCAATGGTCCGAATCATTACTGTGCAGCTCCAGTAAGTGCTACTCCCTAAGTCAAGTCTGGGGAAAGACTTGAGCTGTAGCAGGGATCATTTTCTTCCTCTTGTGCTCGGAAAGGTGAATGAAGGAGAGACACGCCTGAAGCTCCTGCCCCTCCAGGCACCACAACTGTTTAGTAATTCAGCACAGACATCAAGTCCTGCTCCTAGGAAGCTGATGAATCCATCTTGAGGACCTGTGCCTGCCTCTGGGGTGCTTTCTATACAGCAAGTCCAGCAGAACGGAGCAGCTCAAGCTTTCCAAGATTTGTATTCACTTGCTTCTTTCTCAGCAGGGGGTCATGGCTTGCATCCTCCCCATTGACACGAGGGAGGTCCATACATCAGTTGCACAGTGATAGCGCAGCCCTCTCAATGGTCATTATGCATCTCACTGCTGGAGGAAAGCACCACCTTTGGTGCCAAGTACGTTAGGGCACATGCCTGGATTTAAAAATACTCCATGGGAGAGAATCACAATGTTTCCAAAGCTTGGCCTCTTGCATCACAAAAGCAGAGCATGCTCCTCACCATGTCTCGGGCGATAACAAAGGCCCAAGGCCAACAAACAAACAGTTTTAAAACGACAAAGCTGTGCTGGGTTTTGTACACAGTGTTTGTTGCCACAATCTGGCCCAGAGTCACCATCTCAGATTTCCTTGCCAGAATGATGGCAATATAAATAGGATCTATAAACCCAAAGTATTTCCAGCTCATGCATCCAAAGGATAGAAATTATAGTCTCTTAGCAAGGAAAATGTTCGAGGGTAGTGAGGTAATGGGACCTGGTTACAGAGCTCATTTCTCTGAAAAACTGTAATACAGCATGGAAATTTCTCCAATGTCCTTGATGCAACCTCTGATAAAATACAAAACAATCCCCTCTTTCAGTGGAAAAGCCCCTTCCATGCCTTTGAGAATGAACTGCTGATCTCCATTTTGGGAATCGTTTCTTTCCAGCTGCTGTTTCCAGAGATTTCTGAGTGGCTCCGAAGACACAGAGTCAGCAAGGAATGAGATCTGGCTGTTTGAAAGATAATCCGTCGCCTGTTGGCTTACCTAGAAAGGGCCTCACTTTTCTGTGCATTTGCTGAGAGCTGCTGCTGTTGAACCACAGGAGTCCCTGCTCTGGTCTTGCTAAATATTCTGGAACTCCATGCCATGAGTCACAGCACTGGATGACGGGCTCTGCTCATTTGATTAATTACATTACCATGCCTGCCCTTTACCCATTGACTCATAGCTGTAAGAGCCTGGGATGTGCTGCGTATGTAGTAAACTGATTGAAGGGGGAATGTATGTCAACGTATGGATGTGTACGATAGCTTTTTCAAATCCCTCATGATCTTCCCACCCACTGGGCATTGCTTCAATATCGAGTTCAATCATCAGGAAACAAACTTGCTCCCTCATCTGTGTCGCACATTGCAATGAGCTTGCCAAATACAGCCAAACTTATAGAAAGAAAAGAGAATCCCCTCACCAGTGAATTTATGACCCTTGGCTCCGCTTGTAGCTTGTCCCTGCGCATGCCTGAGTGACATGGAAACTGCAGCAAATCTCTTTGGCCTGTTTCTACATTCTCACACTTGCAGCTATGTTGGATTTTTCCTTTTTTTCACACGTAGAGTTTTTGTTGGGTTTGTTACTTTCTAACGCAAGCAACCCATGACAAGAGGCACAAAGAAGAGCAATGTGCATTAATGGAAAGGGGAAGGATGGAGAAGAAACAGAGGGGAGGCTAGAAGTGTTCCTGAGTGTTTGAAAGTTAAACGGCACTCCCCTCGTCTCTTCCAGGTCCTTCAAGCCTGACTTTGTCCTGATCCGACAGCATGCCTACAGCATGGCACTAGGAGAGGACTTCCGCAGCCTCATCATTGGCCTCCAGTATGGTGGCATCCACACGGTCAACTCCCTCTACTCCATCTACAACTTCTGCAGCAAGCCCTGGGTGGTAAGTGACAATCCAGCTCTACTGCATGCCAACACTGCAAAGTAGATACGCGGTACCAAAAAGACACCAAACTCAGCTTCCAGTCTGTTTCATAGTTTGTCTCTTTAGGTTAAAACCATCATCCAAACAACCTTAAGAACCCACATGGGAATTCTTCGGAATTTTCTTGGGGTAAAAAAACCATCAGCAGTGCTTCTTTATCAACATCTAGCAATATCAAGGTGTTATTTCCTCACCCGGAGTAGGATGTTCCATCTGTCACAGGCTCTCATGTGTCACAAACAGCCAACAGTGCAGTAACACCTAGATTTCTTGTAAGGCAGAGTAGATGAATACCAATAGATTAATAACAGCAGATCAATAGTACCACATCTCTGTCCTGATCAAAACACAGTAAAACTACATTAAAGGAAACATTAGCATTCACCATTTTAGACAGTATCTGTGCTGTTTCTAGCATCTTTTATTAGATGTACACTTGTGGTAGCCAGATGCCCCAGATGAATACTAAGATTATCCATCCCTTGCACAAGTGCAACCTGCACTTGTCTTCTCTTGTCTTATTTTCCTTCTTTTTCTGGGTGGTGCTTTGTTGTGAGGAAATTAGCTGAAAAGAAAGGGAACAGAGGTAGAGAGATGAGAGATGATTTCTTCAACAACTTGGTCCAGCAAAAAGACAACATGGAATGACAAAGACCTTGGAACGAGGCAGAAGGGAAGGGGAAAGCATGTAGAGTTTTTCATCAGTCTCAGAAGGAAATATAAGATTATCATAAAGTCTTGATTCACTGAGCTTGAAAGACTGCACTTTGGAAACACCTTGGGCCGAGTCAGCTGCTGGGGAGAACAGCACAGTGTTTTGATATTTTGCACTGGGACCCCCCTTCACCTGTTCTTTAAATTTTGTCAAGTTCACCTAGAAACCTCAGAAAAATCTTGAAAAATATTACCATTGGCTTGTCTCAGCCCCAGATCAAAGTTTGTAATAAATACCCAGACTTGTTTATGACCAGCTCTAGCCAGCAAGAACTGCAGGAGCAGGACAGACAGAGGAGTAAGGCTGGCCATCTTAGCACCTGCAGGAAGAAGTTAGATGCTGATACCATTTTGGAGTCCGCATTTGGGTCTTCCAAGCAGTTTCATCTCAAAGTGCCCTCTCTGATCACTGATGCTCCCAGAATGGAAATTTTCCTGCATTGCTTTAAGTCTGAAGCAGGGAACTGCAAGTTACGTGAACATGACAAGGAGACGGGACTTTCCAATATGCCCCCCATGGAAAACTTTTAGATAAGTTTTTAGGAATTCCCCATCGTCACGGCACAAATATAACGGGGTGAGACAGAATGTTTATAGCAAGTGGTAACTATCTTCCTCGTTACCTAATAAAGTCTTTTCTTGTTGTTTTTTCCTTGGAATAAATATCCTATTAGTCTTCAGGGTACTGATTGGTAGTTCAAATCCAGTTGAGGTCTGTAATGACTCAGACTTTTATTTCCATGACTATGCAGTGATGGATTTAACTCTTTTCTTATCAAAAAGGTACCAGTGTAACAGGCATGGTCTTAGCTTTCACCTCTTTTACGACATTTGGAAGGTTTATCTGAGACCAAAAGCAGGGTCCTGTCTCTTCCAAAAATGTTGCAGAGCAGTAATGCGAGTAGTGAGAAAAATCTCACTTTTCTGTCACTGTATAGGTGGATGATGCACATTTGGCCTCGGTTCCCATTTGAATGATGAGGGTTGCTGGGAACAGAAAGGGGAAGAGAGGGATCAATGCCAGGCTCCATACAACAACTTTGCAATGTTTCCTACAGTTTGTCCTACACGCACAAGCACGTTGTCGCAAATGAGTGGTTTAGGCTGCTTAAAGAAACATTGTCCAAGGTATTAGCACAAGTGGGTTTAATAAGAATTTCTAAAACTGTGACTTAACAAAGTTCAGTGGCAAGGTTCACTCTGTTACTTACTACATAGGTGGAACATCTAGGGGAAAATCGAGTTAGAATCAAGTTAGAATGATTTAGACAGGGTTCATTCACAGTTTAAGGTGAATCACAACATTTTTAGCAGCGCTTAATCAATGATTAATTTAACATTAACCAAGTGAGCTAATAGAATTTACTTCAATCACAACAGTACTTAATTATAGATTTGAGGTGGCAATATTTATACCATACTTGCTACCAGGTACTTAATTCACATATGCACACACACAGACACAAAGATATATAAAAATATAAAGCTGTACCTGTTAAAAACTCCTCTCGAGTTCAGTGAAATATTCACTTCAAATGTCTAGGCATTGCTCAGCAGGCGAGGGTGGAGCCTCAAGGAGTGAAGGGTTTCAGCCCAGGTCCCGTTGTCAGTTTTTGGCGACGATCCTCCAAACTTCACAAACATGAGAGTTTGCGAGCTCCGAGAGGCATCCCACTCAGAGGGAGATGCTTCTCGCAGCCCACTGCCATCCAGGAGAGCTCCAAGAGCCTCACTTCGGACCCCTGCTGATAAGGTCATGAGATGATTGACTTTGGTCATTTTCTTTCTATTCTGGACACAATCTGTGTTAGGTGATTCTGGTGTCTTAGCAGCAACTGTACAATTCCAGTACTTTCCAGACTGTACAGTTCTGGCATCTACCAGACTGGCAGCAGCAGTTCCAGGTAGGGTTAGGGAGTGCCTGATCCTCCCGACTCACTGCTCTTGTAACAAAGACAAGAAAAGCGCCAAGTCGTCCCAACTCACTGCTCGTGTAACCAAGGCAAGAACACAATGCTGGCTTATTCTGAGATCACCAGGTGGCCCAGCGGGGGGTTCTGCCCCACCACATGTGTTGACCCCCATGACCAGACAAAAAGCCTCCGCTTTTACACTGTCCTTTGCTGAGGAAGAGAGTCATGTGGTCCATTCTGTCTGATTGTGGGGTTGAGTCCATCAGGGTTTAGTTGACATTTTTCAGCTCATGCCCTGGAATTACGTTTCTGATGTTGTGCACGGGCCTCAAGATGTGACAGGCCTATTTTTAGGCATCTAAAATAAAAGAAAATAAACAAACCCAGCACATTGGGAGGAAAAAAAAAAAAAAAAAAAAAAAAAAAAAAAAA
>Ga0065711_1001930_pt1 | contig 53642 bp, 27 predicted proteins | sample Hoacrofraction12_FD_59098 | JGI IMG/M metagenome (GOLD analysis project Ga0065711, IMG submission 59098) | Hoatzin crop microbial communities from Cojedes, Venezuela - Epithelial fraction 12 v2 (version 2) | ecosystem: Host-associated > Birds > Digestive system > Esophagus > Crop | place...
GGTTGCCCAGAGAGGTAGTGGAGGCCCCATCCCTGGAAACATTCAAGACCAGGTTGGACAGGGCTCTAAGCAACCTGATCTAGTTAGCGGTGTCCCTGCTCGCTGCGGGGGGGGGTTGGACTAGATGACCTCTAGGGGTCCCTTCCGACCCAAAACTTTCTGTGATTCTGTGATTCTGTGAAATCTGTCTTGAGGGTAGGCATTTTTTTCCCCCCAAACCATCTCTCTTCACCTGCATAAAGTCCAAGTGCCCAGGTGAAGAATTTCACTCAAGGTCAGTGTATTTCAACATGTGTCTCTGCTTCATAGAGTGTAAAATGAAATAGTGACATATGAAATAGGGAAAAAATGATGGGATTCAGTAACCCTCAGTAACAGAGGAGATTTCTCCCTAGTCCTATGTCCCTACCTACATTCATGCTGTTATTTAAAACACAAGCTTAGTCATCCAGAAACACTGCCAAGTAAACCATTTCAGGGGCTTCTATTATGAGCAAATTTGAAGCACAATCAGACACAAATGATTGCAGGACATCTTTTGCAAGTTCCCTTTTCATAAAGACTGTAAATCAAAGATGAAAAATATTCTTTGTTAGTCAGAAGTGCCCGGAAATTTCATGGTACATTTTAAATCTAATAGGAATGCTATCTTAGAATAAACAGCATTGTCCTAGGCTGCATCTTCAGGAACTGGTATTGCTGTGTTGTTGTCTTCACAGATTTAACATTTAGCCATAATAGTTTATTTTGATGACTCTTACTTGTCCATTACACTCAAGAATATATTTTCTTTTTTGACTGTTGCTGAACTGGTACATCCATAAGAAACATCTACTGCAGCTTTGAAGAGCAGGGGTTTTTATCTTTGACAGATCAACTTAATATAGAAAGAAAGATGGTTTACAGCCAAGTTAATAAAATCTTCAAGTACATGTGAAGCAATTAAATGCAACCTTAAAAAAATTTCAGTTTAACACTGTAAAAGTGAAGTTTTCACACAAAACTTTAAAATCTCCACTTCCATGAGATTTGCTAGTGACTCAGCTTATCTTATAGATAAAAAATGTATCTCTCCACCTATCCTACATAACTCAGATTTGGATCCCTGCTCAAAAATGTCACTAGCTAAAATAAAGTATGTACTTAGCTTGATAGGTATGTAAACTACCTAAAACTCTACCTCCGAAGGTGCTAAGTATTCCTCGACACTAACTCTCCAGGTGTCATGTCGGATCAGCCTCTCCAGTTACTTCTCCCAGTGCTGAAATCTCCCAACACATTTCTAAGTACCACACTAAAACCAGAACTTTTTATGCTACTGGTATTGCCAGTGGCTGTCTAAGGTTTGAATCTACTCAGTTATGCTGCATAAATTAGGAATAATTCTGCCAAGATCACAAGAGCTACAACTATGTAAGCCCAGTGAAACAGGAGACTCCAACCTGAAAGTTTAAGATAAACATGTTTCTAAATGGTTCTTTCACTGATAGGGTTCCTGGGTCCTTTGCCAAGTACAGTATCATTAATAAAAGGGCTTGCTTAATGCCGTATATCTTTGCAGAACAGTTCTGAGAACAGCGTGGTGCAATTATAGTATTCCGTGTTGCTCACATGTGGATACACAAATCAGCAAAATCTTTTGACAGACGCTGGAAAATTCTTATAAATTTAAGCCAGCTTTACGAAGAGATACGTCTCCTAATAAATCACCTTCTTTTTTTTCTTTCTAATATTCCCAGTGACATGAATTTCCTTCATTATGCAGGCACTCAGTACCACATGTCAATAAAACTTGTGAAAAGCTATAAACCTTGTTTGATTCATGTGGGAAAATTTCATGTTTCTTTATAACACTGAGCAGACTTGGGAAAAAGTTTGGGAAATGCAGAGTAACAATTTGGAAAAAAAAATTCCAGCTTAAAACCCCACTGAAATCAAAGTTCATATTCTGATGAATTTTTCCAGTGGAAGCTCATGTTGTGTACGACATAGTTATGAGGTGAGATGTACTTGTATTTCTTCTGTCCCTCTCGAGTTCATCCTCGAGGTCGGGGCTGTGTTCGGGTCAGTTTGGCCGCTTCAGCAGCTCCAGCTGCTAAAATCCCTGCCAGTTCCCAGACGGGGCTAAGCCATGGCCTCTGATGAGCCCTGCTCCACGCTGCTGCCTGTTCCCAGGGAGAGCCAGGGCGGGTAGACCCTCCAGTGCCAGCTCATGCCTAGCCCTGCAGGTATCTGCTCTGCAGCCTTCCCCATACCCCTCGGCTGCATCTCATGGTCTCCGTCGGAGTGCTGTGCATGGTCCAGGTGGGCTCCACGGGCAGCTTTAGGCAACAGCTGCTCTGCAGGAATCTGACTGCTCTGCCAGGTCTTCCTAGGGTTAGCACAGGTCCTTCTTTCCGTCCAGGAGCCTCTACCCCCAGCTAAATGGGCTTTTCAAGTCTGTTGCTTGGGCAGCTCATGAGTCGGGTCTTGATGATGGCCAAAGTGGCTCTTACTACAGATCTAGATACACCCTTGCAAGTCTCCCTAAGCAGGGGTTTCAGCCAGTCTGACAATCCAGAAACAATTCCCCTTGTCTAATACCAGCATCTTTACAATTCAGGATGTGTTTTGACCCTACATGTCAAATATGGAAAGTGTTTATTTCACAACTGCTGAGGCATCCACCATTATCTTACGATCTTTGACATTATTTACTTTGGGCTAAAGTCTTCTGTTTGCCAGTTTTTAATTTCTTCCTCTTTTTTCCTGAAGAGCAGTCTTTGATATAATCACACAGCAAATCACCAAGTACCAAGAAATAGGAGAGAGGCATACACAAGTCATTAAAATTGTCTTGATATTTCCCTGTTTGTCACAGTATTTATGTATTCTTCATGCAAACTCCAGTCATTTATGATCACCCCAAATGAATGGGCTAAAAATTACACTGTTCTCAAACATTCTATGTCACTAACAAAAAATTTACGAGTTCATAGTTGCATTTCATATGGCTCTGTGCAGAAGTTACGCACCAGGCTTGATTTATCATTTCTGTAAATACCATGTGTCCTTTCTTAAAAGTGTTTTCTGTTGTTTAATAATATGCTTTGGCGTCGGGAAAACTGTTACGCTACTCTGATCACCCTCATAGCTCCATGCTTTCAAAGTCAGTAACATTCAAGTAATTATGTGCCTATTGAACAGAATTAAAAAGATTTTGTACTCTTTAATTTGTTTTCTGGGAACTGCCATATGGTAGCAACAACAAACCAGCATTAATAAGTGCATGTGCTGAGACCGTGAATAGTCCTATGGAAGTGCTCCTAGAGGTCAGCTGTGTGGTGCTCCCAACAGACCCTTTGACTTGTTTTTTGGAAGCCTTCAGAAGCATTTAGATCTTACTCTGACTGCATAGGAGGTAATTGGGGCTCATCATGTGGGTGACCAAAATCATTCTGCTGAGGCCGAGTAGTCACCTTTTAGACACAAGAAAACCTAAATAGGTGCCTGAAGTTGATGGTCTGCATGTGACTGAATTATTCATGTTACAGCACAGTGTTGTGTCAACTTGGTAAAAAAAGCACTGATTTGGAAAAAGTCTGGTTGATTTTCATTGTAATGCATGACTCAAAGTGAAAAACGGATGGTGGCCTGATTTTCACAGGTGCTGAGTTACATCAAGCCATAGTTTACAGCTGTCATTCAAAATCCAGAGTTCACCTTGGGAATTGAAGTCCAAGCAATGCATAATGCAGCTCCACAGCCTGCTCTCCATCCTGCTTGCTAGCCTCATCCAAGCGCAGAGCTGCTCTGACTGCCCAGGGCAGCAGCGCAGGGCACCCCAACGTGGCACACTCACCTCCAAACTCATTTTCTGCGTGAGTGCTCAGAAAGAAAACGAGTGGAGATTCAGTGCATCTAACCACTAGGCAAGTAAAGTTAGACCTAAATTCAAAGCTTTTGGGAGACAGATTGTCCCATCACACAATGCGCAGCCCTGTAGGAGGTGTGGATAGAATCATTAAGGTTGGAAAAGACCTCTAAGATCGTCAAGTCCAGCCATCAACCCAACACCACCAGACCTGCCAAACCATGCCCCGAAGTGCCACGTCTACGTGTTTTTTGAACACCTCCATCGATGGTGACTCCACCACTTCCCTGGGCAGCCTGTTACAGTGCCTGACCACGCTTTCAGTGAATATTTTTTTCCTAATATCCAATCTAAACCTTGCCTGATGCAACTTGAGGCCATTGACTCTCATCCTATCACTTGTTACTTGGGAGAAGAGACTAACACCTGCCTCACTACAACCAGGTGGTTGTAGAGAGCAATAAGATCTCTCCTCAGCCTCCTCTTCTCCAGATGAAATAATCCCAGTTCCCTCAGCCACACCTCATAAGACTTGTTCTCTAGACCCTCCACCAGCTTCGTTGCCCTTCTCTGGACACGCTCCAGCAAGGATGCACAGGTCTTCTGCAGCAGGAGTGCCCAGGCAGCTGCTTTAGTGTTAGACTCCCAACTGCCTTGCTCTTAAATAGCTGCTGAGCTCAGGTGAACCCTCTTCTCCAAGAAGCAATGCTGGCAGCTTAATACTCTCATTATTCTGTTCTTTCAGCCCCTTTTGAAAGCAATGTAGACCCCCTGTTATGCTGCTGTAGGTAACGCCTAGGATGACCACGAGGTAGGTGCATTTCACTTAGCTTTACACTGCCTTTGAAGTACCTTTCTTCACCATGAGCGTTTGATGTCAATAATTAGGGATTTAGCCCATATTATCTAAAAAAATTGGGACATCCTCCACATATTTTATAGCATTTCCACAAAAGTAAATTTGCACAGAATGTTACACAAAATCTCAGTTCTGTTTTTCCCTCAGAACTGATTTTAACTACAAATATCTTCATGGTTTATGTTCATACAACTCATGCAACTTCCCTAAATGCAATGTCTCAGCCTAGCACCTTTGTTTAAATGTTTCATGAAATATCTCACCTCTTCACAAGCTCTCATTATTTTCCTGTTCCTTGACTCATGAATACGAATTCCCTCCACTACCCCTAGAAGTGAGTTTCTTTCAACTTTTCTTTGCTTTAAACCATCAACCAGCTGACTCTCTTTCAGTAAAGAGTTCACATAAATTGTTTTACCGTGATTACTTGCTAAGCTCCATAGGAAGAATCAACAGAAAAAAACAACACTAATTGGGATGGAACTTAATCGCATGCTTAATGATAAGAATGCCCAAAGCTCCCCCCAAAGAGGGAAAGGCAACAGTCCATATTTACACGCTTTCAAGAGCAGAGGCCAGAAAAAGGAGGTCCAAGGGACTGAATCATGTATTTATTTCCTTAATCCCTTCACAAAAAAAATAAAAGGCTTTCTTCTAATCATGAAAGAAGGAAGGAGGCAGGACAAGTAAATTTCCATGATGTGCTCTTCATGTCGGATGCTTAATATTTGCCTAGAAAATGTCACAAAAACCCCTGTTAGTACACAGCAGTATTCAAGTGGCAAAATTAAGAAAGAGGGAATAAGGATGACAACATTCGAAAACATTGTTTACGGGGAGCTTTTATGAAATGGTTGCCATTTCCATGCTGGAAAGCAATTTCACGGGAAAGGAAGGAAACTGGTGCCTCCTGGTAGGAGGAGCACTTCTGCACCAGCTCGTAGGAGCTCCCTTTCCCTTCTGCCTGACCTGAGCCTCTGCCCTGCAGGCAGTAACTATAAGGAGTGCATTAGTGCTGTCAGCACAGCCCATTCCTTCCTCCCTTGCGTTTCTCCTGAAAATGGCAAAACTTTCCAGATGGGGAAGAGAAGAGGACATCGGAACTGGAATTCGGTAGCTGCACTGCAATGTGAAGCAGAATATCATAAAGAATATCCCTAACAACATTTTATATGTGAAAGCATTTCTAAAAAAGCTCAGATTTGGCCAAAATGGAAGATAGCATTGGTGGAAAGTTTTTTACGTATTCTGGGTATAATTATCTAGTCTCCTTTCTTTGTAAGTGCAATTTTTAAGGTCAGAAACCTAGTTTATACTGGTTATCATATAATGCGGGCAAGTTCCAAATATCTAAAATTCTAGCATCCTCTTCTAACAACTCTCAATTATCTTTAGTTATTATTTAACTTCTCAAAAATTTTCTGCACTGGCAACATTTCATGGAACAGCTCCCACTACTTAATTAAAAAGGAGTCCTTTTTATTTTGAGTAATGATATGGAGGACCAGGAGACTTTCTGAAAACAATTCATTATATGCACAATAATTGTGCAGTTAAAATGACTGATCTTATTATAAATAGTGGCGCATTAGCCAGCAAGTTTAGACGGCCATGTGAGAAGAGCAAGGAAGAAAAATTCTAGGTGACTCTAAACGTATTATTTTAGTGTATTTTTAGATACACATCTCTGTTATTTTATATACACCACACACAAGAAGTTAAAACTGTAAAAGAAATTGCAGATATAAATGAGAAGATCTGGAACTGTGGACTAATGAGCGAGATGTCACAGCTAATTGACTGTCTCCCTGCAAGACCTTGTAGCACATATCAGTTGATATGATGTCTGATGTTCCATAAGGTCTACAGAGGTCCTGCGCCCTGGGAGATTTCCAGGTCCTGTTGTTCGGAGGAGGTGGTAGCCGTGGGCAGACCATGGGAGAGAGGAGGACAGCAGCTTTAGACTCACGTAGCCAAAGGAGAGTCCTGTATTTTAAAAACCCATGAAGGATTTCTCCAATGACTTTTTATAAAAATGAAAACCTTCTTTGAATATTTCAGATTTAGTGCAAGTGGGTTACATGGTGGTTGGGAAGTTTCATGAGCGTCCTCTCAAAATGATTTCTTAACTCAGTTGTTTACTCTTCACTGTGGACGAGGTTATCTGAAATCCATGCAAATTGTACATCTGTGTGGTGGTCTGTGCTGTGCTTGCTAATCATTCACCTGTGACCAGCGAGTAAGCGTTCAGTCCAGCAAGAAACAGTGTGCAGCAAGTTCCTCAAGATGTATCATAGAGAGAAAAACTAAATTATGGACTCATATGGCCAGGACCTTGGTTGGAATAAACTAAAGTTATGCCTCAAGACCAATGGCCTGTACTTATTTACACAAAATGAAAAAACAGCTCGGAGCTTAGATCAGAATGTCAGATCTTCCTAATTAATTACAGTGACAATGATAATAAATGAGAGCTCTATCACAGAGTTAAACAATCACAAGAAAATAAGTCTACTGTCTAGCACAAATTTATATATTGCTAATAAAATGTCATTTAGTCCCATCATATGGGGTTTATACAAATTGAGCAGCTTTGTTTTGACATCATGCAGCTTCATTTTGAATCAGCAAATTTAAGCTAACTGAGAAGTAAAAGCAAGCAAACCAAGGACCTTTGCCACACCAAGCGAACCTTATATAAGGTCAAGATGTTTGTGCTACTGAAAGAAAACCTGTCATTTTTGCAATACATAAATTACACGGTAGTAACTGAGGACATGGGGGCCGAAATGCACAATTGCATTCTTTCCATGGCTCTTATAATATACTCTACCCCAAGGATTTTGTGCAAGTACTCCGTAGGGAATGAAAGGCTAGAGGCCGTGTGAGCGTATAATGTTCAGGGATGGTGCAAGAAATCAAATATTTCCTTAGAGAGTTCTTTTTAACTAATCAAATGAATTATGTTTGTAATATCTCCAGTGCTGAATGCTTTTGATGTTTTATGCAAAAAGCCACACAATGTCTCTAGGTTACAGTAAAGGCACAATAACTCATGCAGAAGCTTAGAAGCGTGAGATGGTAGAAAACAAGTATAATAGGGCATTTTTGTCGCTTGCTGAGAACTGCGTCCACAACATAATATCAGTTCATTACTTCTCCTGTGGTGGTGTGAGACTGGAGCATGGTTTAAGCAGAAAAGGTTCCGTTCCTTAGAGAATGAAGTAAGCAGAAAGAAAAAAAACAAGGCAGGAACACCAGTGTCTGGAAAGGAGAGATTTTGTGAGGTGAGTCTCCAAGGCTGGATCTATGTTACGTACAATGAGGCACGGGCACGGCGCCTTAAGCAATGGCATGAGATCACCTGGACGATTTAAGTGCTTGCACAGTCTCTGGCATGGGTTTGGCCCCTGCCAGTGCCAGTGGGTATTCTGATGTGCCGGAGGCCATTCCCCGTGGACAGTTTGGCTGTGGTTTCCCTGTTTTTGGTGCAGGGACACAAGCCGTGATAGATGAGGAGGCCACAAGGATGGAGGTGGCTCCTGGCTCATGTTGTGTACAGGTGTGGGGGTGGCTATGTGCAGCTCCGAGGTCAGGCAGCACCTTTGTCCTTGTGACGTGGCATCCCTTCAGGGGAGGCTCTTGCACAATGCTATACGATTATTGCGTCCTTGTAAGTGTGCGCTTTGTAAAGCTTCACTATTTACCATTCTTGATTGGTGAAGATTCCCCTTTGGTCTGTTGGTCCCGATAATTCCCTTTTAGACTGATAACAGGGACTGGAAATACAGGATCCCGGCACTTTTGTTAATTTGTACAGGGTCTTTTCTTCAACAGAGTGCTGGTGGTTGTGAGCCACATGTCACCAGAGACTGGACATGTATTTAAAGTCAGATTTTATAAGTCTTGGTTTTCAATTTCACTGCCCTGCGCTGTTGTTAAATGCTCTAGAGAGCATCTGCAGCCATGCCACCAAAGACCTCTCCAGCCATCAAAGCTCTCTCAGGTTTGGATTCCATTTGCAAATGCACATATGCAGCTGAAATAATTGCTGCCGTTGCCAGACCCACATTGGCAACAGTAATAAATGGTTTATAGGCAGTTTCAGAGGACTGTGGCTCCCCAGAAATAAAGCCATTTGTGCAACAGTTTTGGTCATACTGTTGTAAGGCTGCTATGCCAAAATCCTTTTGGCAGATACCTGTGGCCAGCTTAAGTGTTTTGCTTGCTGCCAAGAAACTCTCCTTCGGTGGTTTTAATATGCAGTGGGGGAGCGTTAGTAACTTTTGTTACTGGGTAGCCTAAGAGGAAGGCTACTACATGTTCAGTGGTGTTAGCCTCTTAGCTGCCTCCATAAGCTCCTGTCTGGATTAGAAACCTCCCTTTACGGGCCAATTTCTAATTGCTAACGTTTAGTTTTTCTGGCAGTCTCTTTCTGATGGTTTTCATCTAGATTCCAACCATGTCCTTTATCAGAACTCAGTCAGCCCTGCAAAGTCGCTGTGTTGACTGTCTATCTGCCTTACATCATCCTCGTACACCAACAATTTCTCTTCCTTTCTGAACCCTCTGCTTATATATTTGCTCCTTTGCTTTCTTTTTACACAGAGTTCAGTGCACATCACCTTCATAGTGAGGTAGTTCCTCCTTTGCCTGTGCTAATGAAAGATCATTTACAACCCCAAATCCCATACGGTGAAAGAAAAATCAAGTAAATATCTGAGTGTCTTCTCTTTTGGAAGGGGAAGTTCATAGTAAGAGTTTATTATTTTTCCATTAGGTCACTGATATAAAGTTTTGACACTGGACTGGGTACTCAGTACTATGCTGTCACAGTCCAAAAGGTCTATTGCAAACATCGTTTCTTCTCCCTTCAAACATGCTACAGAGATGTAAGAATCACCAGAAGGACCGGCTGTTCAAGGGTATTGTTTTGTGTCCAGACTTTCATCCAGAGAGGACTGGCTTCGAGTTTGGCTTGAAGATCAGCCCACCAAAATAATTAATACTTTGGCTGGAGAATACCTCAAGGATGAAACTGGAGGACCTGACAACCAAGAGATATTACTAAACTGCTGCAAATACTGTATTTTCATCTAGTGAAAAATACAAGATGTTCTAAACTAAACACATCATCTCCAGATCCTTTTTAATTGAGCAGTCAAATGCAGACAATGTATCAAACTCTGAAATTGGTAACATACTGAAAAAAAAGAAGTCAAGGTTGGTAGCGCCTAACTTTTCCTGCAACGGACTGGGTAAGGCAGCAGGGAGCTGCCTCTCAGCAGTGAGCATGCTGGACATCTCTCTGATGATACCAGTCCTAGAAGTAGCTGGACCAGGTCCCAGAGTGGAAACTTGGCATTTGCCTAAAAGCTGGAGACAATGGAAGCTGTTCCTTCTGCCACGGATGAGAAATTGGTCATATCTGTTGGCCCCAGTTCATAAGGGTGGACTAGTAGCTGGAAACCGCTGACCAGGAAACAGGCTGCGCTTGCCCTGAGGAGCGGGAAGATCTTTAAGGGTTTACGCACAGCAGTAAATGCTCTGTTGTTATTATTATCTTTTATCTACAGATATACCCAAGGTGCCTTTTATGCCACCTTTTCCGTGAAAGGGAGGCAGTAAGTGGGAACATGGTCTTCTCGTGAAGATCGTTGCTGTTAATGACAATACATACAGGACAAATTGGACAGGCTGGGGAAATGCTTCTGTGACAAATGGGCTGATGAAAAACTAAACAGATGCTCGAGTGAGGTGCAGGCTGCAGGCCTGGAGCAGAAGTGAGCTGCTGATACCCCAGGAGTATGCTCAACAAATTACTCTCTTCTTAGGTCACTTCCAGGCACAGTGCAAGTTACAGGCAATTAACCTATGAAATCACTTCTGGTGGGGTTTTGGGGAGATATTCACGCTATAGAAGCGGTTATGTAGGAAGACTGAGATTAGACAGGGTAGCTTCAATGCCACTCTGGTACCTAGAGCATTTCTCACTTCCCACTGTGGAGCAAGTGGCCTTGTCCCAGCTCCACGCCAGCATGAGACCCAGGCCAGCATCACACAGCTGCGGTGCGGTAGCTGCCATGGGACTCGAGCCAGGGCCCGTGCCCCAGGACGGAGCGAGGAGTGGTGAGCAACCTGGGCAGCAGCCCGGTGGCTGGTACCCCCCGGCAGCCAGGTTCAGGGTTCGTGCGTCTGAGAGGTCTCTGCGGGTGAGGACTAGCCTGGAAAAATGACCTTAGCAAACACTGTTGGTTCATCTTGTTTGCCCTCCAGGAAATGTTTATTTACCCAGGTTCTTCCTGAAGAACTGTGTTGCGTAGGATGTCCTCAGCTGAGGGATGGGGCATTTCAGTTCAATGGGTATTTTGCAACCTGCATGTCTGTGATAATATATGGTCTTAAAACGGAAGCAAACGCCAAAATCGCACTTCTGTCTAATTAGTTTTACCACAATTGTTGGATGTAACATGTGTGATTGCCACTGTAGAAAGAGTTTAAAGTTATGTCTCTTTACTTGGATCAAATGATTTATATTGTACCTTTCCCGTGCAGTCAGGGTCACTGCCTGCTGTTGTAGCTGATCAGTTTGTTTCCCTTATTTTCTACCTAGGGGTCCCACAAGAAAGGACAAAATGTTCGTAAGTTGGGAAGCATGTGAATGGAGAAACCCAAATCCTTCCAGTGCTAGACCCGTCCCTTGCAGGGGTTGGGCTCATCTGGTGCTCTGGGCTCCTGCCTGTTGGGGGGCTGCTTGCACCACTCTGGTGCTCCCGCTTAGGGGAGTCACTGTCTCTGTTTTGGCAGGCCTTTGCCGATGAAGAGCTTTGCCTGAACAGTGGCTAGTTTAACACCAGAGAGGACCTTAGCTAGTGAACGGAGAGCAGAGAGGGGCAGCACGGGAGTCAGCATGTGGGAGAGGCTATGTTCTTGCCTGCTGCAGGGTCAGCGAGCCATTTTCACAGACACACTTCTTCACATGTTAGGAGTCTTTCCTACATCTAAAATACCCTTTAGAAAGCAATATATAAAAGCAATAATGCTGGTTATGTTTGCTAAAGCCACCTGTCTTACCGAACTGAGTACAACCCCATAAAACTTAAAGCACCCAGTAGCATCTGTCTTGGTGGCAGGTGACTGTGTCCCCGGTGGAGGTATTCCTTCCCTGCTCCTCAGCAAGCTCCTCTGCCTGAGGGGACCCGTGCCACACAAGCTGTGCTCTTGGCTGGCACAGGCGCAACCAGAGCAGTGTTGGCCACGGTGAGGGGCCCACTGTGGTGTGAGAGGCACCAGGTTTGGACAGCAGCTGCGCCCGTGGCAGAGGGGCCGCGGCGGCAGAGCTGCTGCAACCGAACCTGTGGGATGCGTTTGTCCACATGCAATTTTCCACAGTGACCCCCTTTTCCACCACCTGCTCCCTTTGCACCGCTGACACAAGATTTCTTATTAAAAAAAAATCACATTGGTATGCTCTTTGAAGCAGGCTATAGCTTTCTTGTGTCTCTGCACCCCGATAACATTTCTTTCTGCCTTCCAAAAATGAGTTGGGTTCACAGTGCAGGTGTGCAAGAGCATGAGCAGGCAGAGAGCAGTATGCAATGGCAAACGAAGCATGAAAAGCTCCTACCGTCGACCACGGGCTTGGGCTGCGAGCTCTTCAGCCGCAGCGAGGGCCTGAAGCGGGTTCGGTCATTGAAGCTCCAGCTCTTCTGGACTTTGGTTGGGCTGCCCTCGGTGGCAATGTCGGCACTTGGTGACCGGCGATCTCCGACTGAAGACTGCCGGTTCTTTATACTTTGACCTCGTGGGCTGGCCATCCGGACCCGCTCCTTAAAACTTAGCTTTTGACTGTGAAGAAGAGAACTACATTTTATTTCATAGTTCCTCCACTCCATTTCTTTTTCCTATCGTATAATAATCAAAAATAATTTCTAAAAATTCTCAATAGTGTGAATCTGTTTCTTAAACACTTTTATTTTCATTGTGTATATTTCATTTGGGAATGAAACTGTTTTGTTTAATTGTTTTTTGATAGAGGCATTATCAATGGCAGTCTGTCTTACACGACAGAATAACCTTGTAAAGGAAATTAACAAACAGAAACAAATTTCACCCAATTATTATAGATTAATCACTAAGATTTTTGGTTTTTTATTCCTTGAATTTTAAATTCAGCTCAGTGCATTTCTGGCCATATTTTCAGATAAACAAGAACAAAATGTATTCTGTTATTACTGCATGCCATGTAGTATTGTTTGGTGGTTTTATTTTTTTTTTTAAGCAGGCAAAAATATCATTAGTATACTCATGCTTTTTCAAGATGTGGCACTTGCAACATTTCATATGCATTGTTAGTGATCACTCATATCCAGAATTCCTTGTTACAGCACTTACTTGGACAAGACAAAACTAAAATTAACAAGACATCCAAGAAACAGCGTGATGACCAATTAATGGAAATGTAATGATACGCTGTGTGCTCGCTGAAGTCGCTGAAGATTAAGGTGGGAGCTGACTACCTGCAGGTGGTATTGGACAGGCGCTTTAGGACAGGTACTAGAGTCCAGAGAATCTCATGACTGTGACTGCTGGATCAATAGTGGCCCTGTGGTCTTATAGTTGGCCAATTGTAAGCCGATTTTTTTCTCTCCTGTGCTTATAACACTCCCCTCCTCCCCTCCAGACAGCTAAATGTGGGATACGTAGACTTTCTACTTCCTAGTGCTTAAATTACCTTTCTTCCTGTTTAAATGTATTTGATGAACATCCTGTGGTCACCATATCTGCCTATGCTTTTTCATTATTTAACATTTTTGCATTTATTTCTCTCTTCCTGTGGCAGAAGACACCAGGGGGAACAGGAAGGAAGTGTAATGCCAAGGTTTGGAAACCTTTTTTTGTGTGCAGGGTGAAGTTCAATCACCTATACAAGGGAACGGTCTTGATCAGTGGTCCTGCTCTTGCAAGAAGAGAGATGGTGGGAGCAATGCAGTAGCTGCTCATGGTATGATGTTACCGGGTCTTGCTGTCCTACTGCCCTGGCGTAGGCTATGGGAGTGCTTTTAAAACACCTGTAGCAAAGACTGTCTGCCTGCAAATTATAACTGTACTTGAAGTTACTGTCAAAATCTTTGCATTTAATTTTTGCATGCCTGTAAGATGTTTTCAACCAAAATGGATTCTGCACCTAATTAACTAATGCTAACACGGACTATGTGGTTCTAAGATGTTTAACCTACTGCACTCTGAAAATACTGTGTTAATATGTAATTACATGAAATGGAAAGTAGTTATAAACTTCTGTGGCTGTGAAACGTTAAGATAATCCGATATTTTTGTCCATGCATAGAATTGCATAGCACAGCATAGCATTTCATTATGAACACAAACATCACTGAGAGCAGAAAGGATGCAGTCTGTAGCAGGCAAAGCACATGCTGGGAAGCTTATAATGAGATAATTTTCAAGAATGCTAAAAAATGAGCACATCAATAGAAAGATTATTAGATAAATGTATTTCTATATGGCATGTTGAATCACTTGAAAGAATACCTTTACTATAATTTCTGAATGTAATCCCCTTTCTTCCCGTGCCCAAAGTAAGCAATTCCACCACCATCATGGTGCTGGAAATGTTATCTATTTTCGTTGCAAATTGTTATCCAGACCTGCAGTACTGTGTGCTGTTGCATATGCAATACAAAAGACCCAAAGAACCTACTATTTGAAAGAAAAGTGAGTTCTCAAATTCAATTTTCAATACAAATTACATTTCAAGACTGAATTACATTTCAGCTTAGGAATCTTTTGCATTGTACAACTTAATGAAAATATAAGCAGTAAAATATTTATTAACCACATTATTGCATTGTCATACTATACAGCATGAGCAACAGAATAAAAATGGACTTCTTATTATAGCTATTATTCCTAGGCATGTGTCCTTTGTGCTTTTTTTAACTCCTCTTATGGCTCAAATTGTATTTGCTATTGAAGCATGAAATCAAATTATATTTTTTTCTGACAAATCTTAGAGTAAAAAAGTTTCTGGACAGCTCTCTTCCCATTGCACTAATTAAAATGAAAGGAAAATTGATAAAATAGCCGTAAAAATGATCAATATGGACCATATTTTTATAATCCCATTAATTACAAAATAAAAATGAAAGAAAAAAAAAGAAAAAAGCATATGTGTTGTTCTGTCAATTAATTTGTACTAATGAAAGCAATGGCTGCCTTTAAATGATTTGTATGCATGGTTATTTCATTTATAAAAGCTGAATGGTACACAATGGCTACTTAACCTGAGTATCTTTAGTTCTCCAAATCAAAGCAATGAGGCAATGGTCAAAGGAACAGTAGACACTTCATCTGTACTAGAGGCATTTTTCAAAAGTGCAACACTGAGAATGAAGATATTAATTTAAAATGCAGACCTCATAGTAAAAAAAAATAAAAATCTGCTTTGTAGCAATGGCAATGTAATGGCATGCCAAAGGTCCATGCAGAGGATGCTGCTTCGTGAAGAGGAACGCAGCCCCTGAAGGAAATGCGGTTTGGAAACTCTGTTTTGCATCTTGAGAGTTTCTCCAAAGACACTGGTTATAGCAGTTCTTTGCTTCTTGGATCCCTGTTCCTATTCTGAGACTGGTGGGAAATGTTCCTGAAGTCACTGGGTCCTACTCAGTGCAGGCATAAGTTGTATGACTTGCAGCAGTAGAGAATTCATGCTTGGGAGAAGAAAGCTTCTGTCCTTGGGAGCATGCTGCCATGGGCCTCTTCTATATGCAATAAAAAACAGATCATGGAGGAATAACCAAATCAAAGCATTTTGGGGGCATCCTCTCCAGGCTTCTTCCCACAGTGAAAGTCTCTTTCCTATAGGCTATTAGAGTTCCTGGCTCTTGACTCTCTGTTGCAATAGTGATAGAGACAGTGTNAGAGATACAGAGTGGAGATAATCCTANGNCCTTTCAAGTATCTTTGGGCATTCTGTGCTTGAACCAGTAGCCACCGAAGCCTTTAGGGCCCTTTACTCTGATTTAATGCCGGTTGAATTAGCACTGTCCAGTGCCGTGTTAAAAGTTCATCACCTCTTGCAGGACCTAGCCTACTATATTTTTCTCTGTCTCCTTTTCTCCTCTCTTTTGACATGATATCCAATGAAAATCCCTTGAATTAATGCAAACCTGTTAATGGCCATTGGAAATTCACGTGTCTCTGTAAGTACTCCCAAACTTTAAGTTGAATGTTGGTCAAAAAGGCAAAAACCATGAGAAAGAATCAGGAAAACTGGTGTCTAAATCCTGTCTGAAATGACACAGGTTCCCGAATCAGACCTAAATAATAAGGATCTGAGAGAACCACAGCTATCTTCAGTCAGCTCTGCATTCTTTTAGATGTGTGTCTGTCCAACCTTTCTTGTACCTTACATGATTTATCCCAGTTTGGCATATATACATATTTACTTTCTGTTACAATCTTCCTTGGCAATGGCAACCCCTTTGGCCCTATCGTTCCTCTGTTCTTGCAGGTTGCAAGCTGTGGCATATATTTGCATCGATAACACTGGAGCTTTGAAGCATCTTTTCTCGGAGCTCAATTACAACTGGCACCTGTGGGAAAAAAGCAAGTGACTTTTCCCTATTTGTTTGCCTTCTGGAAGGTCAGCTGTAGGATCTTGCTGCTTATTCTCCCCGTCAGTACGTGCCTGAGCCATTCGCTTCCCTGGGATAGCAAAGGACTTTCTATGTGTTCTTTCATCTTTAAACTTTGTCTTTTCCACTTGGATTCATGAAGGAATCTGTTCAGGGACACTAGAGGTCACTGTAGATTCACTGCAGGGGGAACAAGCACTTCGCTGCTGGACCAAACGACTAGACTCGATAGCATTTTGTTTTAATTGATAAATGCCTGCAAACCTTTGCTTTTCTCTTCTGTACTCACAGCTCTTTCAGTCTTCCGTGGGCCATCTTACTATACTTTTTGGATAACTGAGCATCTTTTTGCTTCCCAGTCCTACTCCCTTATTTCCCTGCTTTACCTTCCTGCATTTCTGCTCAAGTTTGTCTTCTGCCCTGCTACAGCCCCAGACCTGCAGCACTACGGCTTGCTACTAGTCACAATTTACAATTTGTTTTTCTGCTTTTCATACTGAGCCAGCTGGTAGAAGCGGGAATAGGAAGAAATTGAAATGAATCAGAAGTAACTGGAGGGCCTGAGGGTGAGGGAGAATGCTTTGGATTTCGAGTCGAGACGGAAGCTAAAACTGCCAAAATTTATCATCCATGCCAAACAACAGCAAGCAAACGTACGTGCCAATTTTCAGCAGTTAACTTCCAATAAATACAGATGTTGATTCTTACCAAGCCCACAGATGACTGAATTTAAGCTAAGGAGAGCAAATGCAAATGCAGTGGACAGTACAGTGAGGCCTGAAGTTCAAACATTCAAGACTTCTCCACCAGTCTCATGCTAGGACCATGAACCGAAGAGCTGTAGTGTTATATCTCATACCTTCAATGAGTAATAACAAGAATTTCAGGGACATAGTGTCTTAAAGTTCAATCGCCGAACAGAAAAAACAAAGGAAGCTCAGGGGTTTGGTGTATTTTTGGCTTTTTCAAAACAGTTTCCAGATGAAGAGAAACTATTTTTCATCTCCATTTTCTATGATCAGTTTGTACTTCTATCGTCTTTTAAATTATTTTTAAAAAGTAAGAAAAATATTGTAATAAGCTTGAGTTATAAATCAAAGGTTTCTTCCCATAAGATCCATCCATCTAGGAATTACCATTTTTGGTAAGAGACACAATTTCCACAGAATTCAGCTGAAGCAGATGGTTGATTTCACATGCATTCCTCTACCTTCCAGCACAGGATGCAGACACAGCTTCCATGGGCTGTGTCCAAGGGGATTCTTCTCAACAGCAATTGCACTTTTTGACTGTTGGTATTGCCTAGTGTGTTACAGCTGAACGTTCCCCACTCATTATTAGAAGAAGAACTCAGCTGTCATGGTTCTAAAAATCCTCTTGGACTTGGGGAAATGTCTTTAGCCAAATATTCAGCCCCAGTTTTTGATCTCACCAGGGTAATGCATTCCAAATGTTCGAGTCGCAGGCAGAGATGGGGAATCGGGCTTCAGCAAATCGCAGCGTGCTGCACACTGCAATTGTCCAACCGGACGAGTTGCAAAGAACTGTATTATTGCCATTGTATTAATGTCATTGCAGGCAACAAGCAACAAGGGAATTACAAGCACTCAAAAGTAAATAAATTAAGAAACATCCTTTGGAGAAGTAAGGAACTTCAAAGCACTAAGGAGGAGAAGTAAATGAATCATGCACCTGATGTTAGTTGGCATTCTCAAACATCATGTGAATAGGCAGGATGCTGAATACCTATGTTTCCGAGGGGTGTACATCCTGAAGAGCTTCTGTTTATTACTACAAAGCTTACTAGGAGTGAGGGGAGATAGAGGACCGTGTTACTAAGCATTCCACTGCTAGGTAAGGGATTAGGTTTCCCACCTCAAGGTAGATTCTGCATCAACAGCAATTTCTTTTTCGTATGGTTCATGCAGAGAGTTTACATTAAATCTACTTTTAGAAACAGATATGGTATAAGAGGTGGAGGGAATTCCAGAGTGTAATTTACTTGTTTCCCTCAGAGCAGGGGTGAGTTTTTCCCCCAAGCTCCTGTACTGGCAAAACTCCTCCTTATTTCACCAGAGAGAGTTGTCTGAACAGGGAATTTGTATTCAGGCTCACTAGTTGCGACATTAGGTGGGTGATATTCATCCTTTGCAGACACCCAATGCACGTCCTACACACAGCTTAAGACTGCTTATGCTCTCAGGATGTTGTAAGATTCATCAGTCTTGATGTAGTTTCCTGCACAGGAAGAATTTCAGCCACTATGTATAACTGAACAGAAATAAATATTTTCTGCGTTCAGTGTGTGCATTTGTAGATAGGGAGAATTTAACATATAGGCTTTTTAAATAATTTGCAGAACTCTAGAACTGATTTATAGAAATATCTCATTTATAGCGTGGATACACCAGAGAGATTGTCTGCCATTACTTTTGATAAATGATTAATTAGAATACTTATACGTAATATTTTGAGAGATACATCATACATATTTTTCTTAAAATCAATAAGAAGCTACAGCCTCACAAGCACAGCTTTCTGAACTCAAATGCACAGCAACATTTGGTTACCTAATGAAAGACTGTAGGACTATACATGACAAAATGCAAGAAATTCTGTAAATATAAAAGGTATTTTGGTAGGAAGGAAAATAATTAACTTTTACTTAAACTAATAAAAGTTTTTCTCCACTGTTATTAGAATGGAGTACAGAGCAAAGAGCATATTCAGAAAGCAATCCGATGCACTTCTTGTGCAAACACATCTTCATTGAAACAGTGAAACAAGAAGCAGCTTACTTAGTTCACATAGCATCCCATGCAAGTCACTCAGTGTTGCGGTAAGAAAGAAGTTAAATAGCCGAGGACCGTTAACTCGAAGTACATTGCAGCAGTTTGCATTTACATTGTTACCACAAAAGACCACACACACCACATGTATTTTAAGTGATAGAAACATAGAGCAATATCAGCTGAGAACAATAAACAGCCACGAACAAAGCACACATTTTTTAAAAGGCACTGAGTTGTCCGTAGGGTTTTTACTGAAAATCAGGATCTCGGGAGTTAACTAGTTCATTTATATACCTACACTAATTTGCAGCAGTGCACATATTAGTTAACAGTTTCTGAAGGGACAAACATCTTCCTTTCAGTGAAAATAAAGTGAAAAGCTGTGGCTAAATCATTGACTACTTTTAAAACCACAACAGTTATCACTAACATGGAGCATTTAATATAGTTGACAGCTGGGGTTTTTTTTGCATCTACCATCTCCTTATTGTAAGTAAATTTGGTGGGAAAGAAAATAATTAACTGTTACCTAAAATAATACAGTTTTTCTACTGAAGTGCTTGCAAGTACAACTGGGAATGACCTCTCCCCTCTGCACAAATCACTGTTTTGGAGGTACGTACTCATTTACTGCAAACTTCAGTCTCACCTTTAAAAAAGCTGAAGTCAATCTTTAATGTTGCTTTTGAAAGAGTAGGAAATACGGCTGGTGACTGCAAAATGTTTGGGTCAGGCTGTAATAATTTAATGAGATCAATATGTTGCTAGCAAACCTATGGAGGTAATGTATGCGAAAAGTCACAGAACTGTCAGAGCAGGTGAAGAGCTCATGAGAGGCATCTCAGAGCACATCCAGTCCCCTGGAGTTACTGTGACAATAACAGCAGTTATGCGCACATTGGGAAAAAGGATGGAGTCAGGTGTCAGAGGAGCAATCTGGAAAGTGGAACGGGACATGCGTAATTGATGTGAAGACATTCCACCTCTGACTGAATAACCCAGAAGAGTTTGTGAACCACAGTACAACTCAGAGGCGGATTTATTTCAGGGGTTGATGTGTCACCGACAAGTTTTTTCTTGTTTTTTCATTGTTTTCTGCTCAGAGGTAAACTCCACTATTCTCTGATCATGCTGATACTGCAGTGCTGGCTGCTGAAAGCCTGCAGACTCCCATCCCTAATGAGTTTCAGAGGTAGCATAATTTCTCTTGCAGCTACCGAGCCCTTTCCTGTCCCTAAGGACTCGAGCTATAAACACGGCAAAGAGCAGCGCTTCCTTTTTCTGCCTTAGGATTGTGCATCCCCAGGGCTTTATTTATCCCAGGAGGCTCAGCCTGCCAAGCCTGGCTCTGCACGCTGCAGGCAGCCGGTCCTCAGCCTGCATCCAGCCTGGGTGGAAATCCACCTGTCCTCCCGTCTGGCAGCGGTGAGGCTTATTTAAGGAGAGATGGAGGCTGTATCCTTCACCCAAACAGGGCCACGTGAGTGTGCAAACCGTGCGGCTGGGAGGAGGTGAGCCCAGCTGCCGTGTCTCAAAATACGCTTTAGGAGGGGAAGGCAGGAAAAAGTTGGGAAAATGTGGAGATGTGGCACTGAAGGAGCCTTGAGGATGCTCCTGCAGGGCAGCACAGACCCTTGCCGAGGTGACAGCCAGCCATTGCGTTGGGGGTTCCTCCCACTGCAACAGGAGCCTGATGGGCTGGTTCACAAAGCCAAATTCAACTACATGCCTGTAGCTTCCACTGTGACTCTTGGAAACCGTGAGCATCGATTTTATGGCAGAAGCCAGGGGCCGCATCCTTGCCCAGGAGCTGGGTCTGGGGGGGGTTGCTTCACTTGCTACTCTGCTATTGCTCGAACTGAGCTCCCCCTCAAAGTCAAAAAGTGAAAAATGCCTAGTTTTTCCCTACCAAGAAGCAAATATCAGCAGCATTAATCTGTTGATAGGAGTTTACAAAAATGCAGTTTGTGATTGTTATCAGTTAACAGTCACAGTTCATTGAACGTACTGTACAGAACCTGAGACACCTAAAAGCCATTAAGAAGCAATGATTTCACAGATAAAAGAAATAAAAGAAGCTACAAACCTGCTAGAAGCTTCCCCTTGTTCTTTTCTTCAGGTCAGGGAGTGGGAGGGAAAAACATACTTATTATGCAGATAGTAATCACATTACTTAGTTACAGATGATGTTAGATATATGATAAACGTAAATGGATGTGTTAATTAGCGTACAACACACACGTTACATTGCAACCACAGAAACATTCAAGCAAGGTTCGTAACTACAACGTTTCTGAAAAAGAAACTTTTCAATTGTTTTAACACATGCATAACATGCTTTGTACATACCACTGCAGACTGAGTTGGCAAAGCACTTAGGCAAAATGCATTGCTGACACATATATAACAGAAAGCTGTAGGCTCTTACTAGATAAAGTTATCTCTGCTAAATAAAAAGGTTTAATTTTAGGATAGCACAGCAATACACTTATTTAAAATAACAAGTAGATGCACTTTTGAGGGACAGTCATATTTTAGAATGTTTTAGGTGGAATACACCTTCATCATTTATGTATTTTTATATACAGCTTCATGATTTATGTAATTTTATATCCATCCATGCATTTATACCAATGTTGCCTTCAACCTGTTTGTCTGTGCTAAAAATCAGTATTCCATGTAACTTTTAATCTAAAAGCTCCTCTTAGTTTGGAGCATTTTGGAATTACAGTTATGGTAATGGATTACTCACGGCTCTGTTCTTGTCAACTCTTTGAAATTCAAAGATCAGCTTTGGGTACCCAGCCAAACCTCTTTTTGGCTGAGCTGTTTGGCACACGATTACCTCTTTACTGTCATGTGGATGTTCATCACCCAGCTTTGAGAGAAACTACTAATTCTCTTGCACTGTCTGCAATAACAACAGTTAGGATGCTTATCAGAGCTTCCCTATAAGGCTCTTAGCATTCTCCTGTTTGATCTTTATCGAGTATCTTTTACTTCCTGATTTGTGCCCCGTATTGAATCAGTCAACTTACTACCTTCTGATAAATCTTTTGCTGAATTATTGAAGAGTCTTGGGCTGCCAGTGCTCTGTGAATTCTCACCCAGACAAGGACATCAAATATTTCATGTCTGCCAAACTGTGACATAAGGTCTTTTTAGTCATCTCCTACTGTGTATGTAACTGAAGATATAATTTGCCCTAAGGAAATACTGAATATACCAGAAGTGATGATGAAAAGGAGCAAATTCCCCACCTGCAGAATTCCACAAGGCTCTCTTCCCTCCCAAAGGTAGATCTGTAGCTATAGCCTTATATAGAGGCACAGGCATAACGGTACCATTAAATCAAGGAACAAGCTCTGCATTAATCTTAATTTTTCTCCTTAGAGATAATTTGAACTGGGTGAAACATTAACCTTGATATACGAGTGGGGTTTTGGGAAAATGCTTCTAACAACACCTGTGCTCAGGTAAATGACAAAGACTTGTATTTGTCCCACTGTCCTAGGCTCCTCCATAACACTGATCTGATTAGTTTGTTGAAATTTTTAATGGGAGGGCTCAAGAAGACAAAACAAGACGAAACAGACAAATAGTAATTTTCTATAAGCTTGAACAGACATCAAGAACAGCACCAGCTGCCATATTTTTACCTACTTTGTAGGGCTGCAGGTATGCAAGGCCTTCAAATGAGGCTTCCAGGTAGCAATGGAAACCGATTTCTCATCAGCCGCATAACTACGCCATACACACTACGTGCAGGATAAAAGGTAAAAAAGAAAAACAAGGCAAGAGGGAGCAGGGGGTGAAACAAAAAATTGAAAAGCAGATTAGTAACCAATACAAGTCATGGCTTTCTTTTATCATTCATAGCACTGATACATGCCTGAGGGGAGGAAGAATACTTTCATAATATCGCCAGGTGGCTGTCAGGTTTGTTCGGCTGGCGTCGGTAGAATAAAACCGCCAAGAAGCCTGGTATGGGGAAACAATAGAAAAGCACAAAGGAACCAAGAACATGAAGTGACAATGCCACCGCACTGATTACGGAGAGAGGGGATTTTGTTCAGATTGGGATTGCTCTACTAGGTTGGTTAAGGAAATACCAGTAAAAACCTACCAAAACTTTTGTGAATAACAGTACACTTTACCCAGTAAAGTAAGAGTTACTGGCTTTGTGGAAGCACCAGAAGATAATCAGGGTATAAGGTGCTCAGAAAAGCATTGCAATGATTTATTTGTGACAAGTCCATAGGGGACACCCACACAAACTTGCAGTCTGAGGTAAAGAAAGTGTCATAATACATTTTGTAAATGATAATGAAAACCAGACAAAAAGCATTTAGAAGAAACGAAATGTATTCTCTGCGGTTTGAAACACTGCTAAAAGTTTTAAAACATGGAATAAATCATTTCAAAGGTGAGAGACCAAAGCATAGCATTGAAAATATATCCACCATTTAGATTTATAACTGCATGTAGGTAGTAAGACAGATCCCCGGTTCTACAAACTGGAACAGCTTCCCCGATGTCAGCATAACTATATTAATTTGTACTAGCTGAGTATCTGTGCTTCCTGTATATTGTCAACCATTAAATGTCATCCAGGTATTCCCGTATGAAGTCTAATATCTTGTGTTTTCCTATTGCATATCTCCCAGAGATACATCTAGTCTTCATCTACAGATGGAGAACCTGTCACTTACTTGGTAAATTCTTCCACTAGTTGGTCATTCTCACTGTCAAAAATATCTGCATTATTTGTAAGTTGAAACTCTTTGGTTTTGGCTTATAGCCAGAGATACTTGTTCCGTTTCTGTCTGCTACATTAAATAGTCCTGTAGGTTCCAGTACTTCCTTTCTGGTCTTTTATGTTAAAATAATATTCACACTGAGTATTTCTTATAAGATAAAGAAATTGAGAAAAGTACACCCATATGAAATGTTTCAGTTCTCTATAGTGACATCTTAGCTATCTTTAAGTCAGGTAAAGGCTCTAGCAGACAGTATATCTACGGCAACAGAGGAGTTAGTATAGACTAATTCTACAGAGTAACTGATTAGAAAATAGGCATTATCCTGATAAGCTAGAGCACACTGATTTCCATGCTAGTTCATTATCAATATCCACAACAGACAATTTGAAAAAGCCTGGGCACTGTTACAGTAGACAGCGATATGCAGTTCAGACACATCCTACATTTATGAACATGAAATTTTCTCCAGTCCTGGACTCATTTTTTTCCAATGTTATCTTTGATTTCTCCAATTTTCCAGTCTCATTTACGAACTGTAGATGCTGAGTTGATATGTAGCTTGCTAGTACCAGTATCACCATACACAGTGGTAATATCAGCCTTCTCCTACTTGTTACCTTTCTGGTTCTGTACCTAAGGACTGTAATAAACCAGCTGGAGTAACATACTGGGAACTTGTATGAAGCTCTTGACCATTCTTTCCCATTCTTTCTTTTCTGTGTTTCTCATCCTTCATCAGATCCTTTCCAGAGTCATTAATACTGGGTTAAAAGCCTCTTGTAATACTCTGAATTCATTGTTTCTAGATCAAGTTTTGTATTTGGTGTATTGAAACATTTCGTAGGAATCGTTCCACCCTTTAAAGTCACCCAGATCATCCTCAGGTTCATTCCTGTGTGCCTCCCTTCATCTTTCCTGTTCTGTCAGGCCTTGTGTCATTGGCAAATATCTCCATCAGCAATTTTATACTAATTTCCAGATCACTGAAAATGCTGAACATGAAAACAAATGTAAATGCTGAACAGCCCTCACCATGTGATCCCACCACAAATGTCTTCCCTTCACAATGGTTTTGCCAATTGAGAGTCACTTTCTGAAATTGGTCAGCTAGCTACTCACTCTATTTAGCGTGCTGTCTTACTAATATTTGGGTTGAATTGCACACAATAATTGGAAGAGCTACAGCCAAAACCTAAATCTGCTGTGTGTTTCCTCTGGCAACCAAACTTGGAAGAAGTAGATTAGAATATATACATTAGAAAATATCCCAGACAGTCATTCTACAGTACAATATATACAAAAGGAGTGCAATTATACATATTAATTATTCTAATAAATATTAAATCTCAAATATTTAGTATTTAATAATCATTGAACAGTAATACTTGAAAACATTTATTAACTTTAAGAATGCTTCAAAGGCAGCCTGGTGTCTATCCTGAACTTAACATTGAACTCTAGTATATTCATGCTCAGCTGCTTTATTTTAATTTATTATTTCAGAATTAAAAAAATAGCATAAATAACACACATAATAGACTTGGGATCCCAAGAAAATAAACTACAATGCTAGAACATTATTTCCCTCCTTTTTTTTTGTCGGTGCATGCAGTAGAGTAAAGCTTGGTGCAAGATCATTCTTTAGAGGATTTTCTCATTTTTAACTACCACTGTAAGTTAAGGAAAAATCCCATGCAAAACAGCTGTTTAACAAATATGTCACTTCTGCTTAAAAAAAAATCTTTCTAAAGTGTTCATCTTCACCATCATGCCAATATTGGAGCTGAAACTACTTGAGACAATATGTCAGACATTTTGAAATTGCTAGCACACACATTACTAGCTTTTGAATTGACTTATAGTGAAAGCAATTCTCTGGGCAGGACACTTTTCATTTTCACCAAGTATACCACTCATTGGAGCACTCTAAATCCTGTAGTAGATGAAAAGGAGCTTAATACAGGTAAGAGTGCTGTGCTGTTAGTTGGGTTGTCTAGGGATCGATTGTGCTTTTCCAAGTAATTTGCTAACTGCAGGCGTGGAATGGACATCCTTGACTTGATTTCTTCAGCATGGGTAGAAGAACTCAAAAACTATGCCTAGAAATGCTATATGCACAATTATGGCAACACATGACAATCACTGAACAAACTTATTTCATGAAACTAACCAATCTGTTAAACCTTATTTCCACAAAATTTTCCAAATTGAAATCATAAAACTTGCTCCAATATGTACTTTAAGTCACTTACTGTTGTCTTTTCACTGATTTCATATTTACCTGAATTAGACTGGCAGCTGGATTCCTTCTTTTCTCAAAGTGTTTCTGTCGATGTTGTTCCTGTACTTTTAATGCAAATCCTGAGCCTAGGATGCCCTGCAATACAATACACCATTTGTTTGGTGTAGGTAGTTTTTCAACAAATATACAGTCAACTACAAAGGTTTTGTGAAGATGTTACACCATATGATTGCTTCAGGTAACATGTTTATGACAGTATAAGGTTCAACAAGAGTGCCTGTTCATGGCGGCACAGGAGACTCATTACTTAAGAGATAACATCCATTGCGCTACCAATGACCACTCATCGCAACCATTGCTTGTGTTTGTGCTACACTATGTTCCTGCAACTTTAAGGGCCATGGATATATATGTATGTATAAAACATTAGGCAGGAACATTCAGAGTAGTTTAAGCCAGGTATGACCACCTGTCAGATATACCATATATATATGGACTTCAAAGTCCATATCTGCAGTGCTTATCATAACTTTTGATTTTAGGAAAGTTAGAAAAATGCCTTGATTAACAGATTAAGACCATTCTTTTCACTCTTTCCCATCTAGATAGCCCCCATTGTTCATTCTATAGGCTATGAAAAAAGCCGACAATGAAGTATCTCCCCTTTTGGCTTTTTTACCTCTAAATAAGCAAGACAAATATGATTCCTGCTGAACAGACCCAAAGACTGAGAATATTTCCCTCCTTGGCTTGCAAGGAGTGTAATATTTCTACTGGATGTGTCTGCATTATAGGGAAGAGTATTTCCACTTGATTCTTAGTCAGGATAAAATAATATTAGAAATGCACAAGATTCACACGTATAAAAACATTTCCTGTTTTACAGACAGATTCAACACAAAAGTGTTTGTGAGGAAAATGAGTATCTGTACATAGATATGACATGAGGAACAAAAGTTCTAGCATCTCTAATATATAAGGTTATTTGTCTTTTACATGTCATTGTAGTCCTGCTAACACTAACTTTCTTGTTACTGGTGACTAGGTAACAAAGAGAATTAATTACAGTAGATGTCATTAATTGTCAAAGATCCACAAACAGGTAATGCATTATAATATGCCAGAGATATTGAAATACTCTCTATACTTGGAAAAATAAATAAATGCAGTACTAGATGATTCAATGCTGTTGGCAAATGCTGACTTTTAATATTGGTTTGTCTCTATAGTTGAAAACAAATGTATTATTACAATGTACATAGTTTATAGTGATCTATAGATAATGAATCCGAGGACTAAAATATTGATTTTCCATGTATGTTGCGCAGGATTCAATACAACAATATACAAATGTCACTTCTGATTTCCTGCTTATTCAATACTAACTTAAAAAGAAAGGAAATTCACTCACAAAAATGAAACGTTATTGCTGAAGCTACGCTATACTTCTGTCATTAGATGATTCCCATTTCCATTAAAATCTTTTGGACATTGATAAAGGCAACGTCAATAAACTGTCTTGTTTATTTACAATCATTGACAGAAAATGATAGTTGCACTTTTATATTCAACGACATTAGCTTTTGTTTGATTTAATGCCTTCTACTGCTCTCTGTTTCTAGCCTGAATATGGTAATGCAAGACAACCTATTAGAAACATCTCACTTTTTTCCAATAGAATGTTATCCAGAAAAATACATCAACTGATTTTTTTCAAAAATCTAAAAGAAAAACAGCAATACATGAGCCACAATTCACAACGAAATAAAGGAATTTCAACCTTACACAATAGTATGGTACCTAATTTAGGATTATTTCCCAGTTTCGTCCTTGCCAAAGAAACTCTCCAAAACTCAAGCAATGACAGTAACATCAAACCTTTCATTTGGATTTTGCACAGCAGTTCACCAGTGTTGTCACAGAGCAAAATGCCTTAAAATGATTGTTCTTCATGTAGCGAGCTTCCTTCAGCTTTTTTGCATCATAACAGCATAGAAGCTATGGAAGTTTCTGTTACCTTTTTACAAGTTTTATGAGCATACTCACAGCAGGTAGTGCAAAGAAAGAAATGCCAAGTAGAGCAAATCCTGCAGAAAGCAACCTTCCAAGCCAAGTAAGAGGAGTTTTGTCTCCATAGCCAATGGTTGTCAGTGTGATCTAAAAAGAAATGAATGAACATCGTGGTTTACCAGAAGTCACCAGGAGATTAGTTGCAGATTATTTACATGGCATGAAACAGCATTTCCACTAAATAATCCAAGACACATGAAATACATATGGTTGTTTCTAAAAGATAAACATACATAATAAGTGGGGCTCATTGACAGATCTTTGAACTAGACTTGAAGGGGGAGGGGGACAATATCAGGCTTGACCATGACCAGCAGTGAGATGACACGCCAAGGTTAGAGGGACAGGGTGCTAGTGAGGGCCCTCAGTCTGTTGCCCTGAGATGTACTGGGTACACTGCAGCACACCTGAAGTCTTGAGGAGATGAGCCAGGGGCTCCTTGGGTAGTAGGGGCCAACAGGGAAACATCAGTGATACACCTCAAAGGAATTGAGGGGTGTTCCTCTAAGAAGGTGACGCAGCTGACAGCCCAGCTGAAGTGCCTCTACACCAATGCATGTAGCATGGGCAACAAGAAAGAGGAGCTGGAAGCCACCTAGAAAGCTATGACCTAGTTGCCATTACTGAAACTTGGTGGGACGAATCCCGTAACTGGAGTGTAGCCATCAATGGCTACACGCTATTCAAAAGGGACAGGTGAGATAGGAGGGGTGGAGGCGTTTCCCTCTACATCGAGAAATGGATAGAGTGTGAAGAGTTGTCTTGGAAGAATAGCCACAAGCAGGTTGAAGGCGTATGGGTAAGAATCAGAGACTGAGAAAACAAAGGAAACCTTGTGGTTGGTATCTACTACAAGCAGCCTGATCAAGGGGAACCTATTGATGAAACCTGCTTACTCCAGCTACAGGAGGCATTGTGCTCACAGTCTTTTGTCCTTCTGAGGGATTTCAACCACCCCAACATCTGCTGGAAAAGTAGCACGGTGAGCTGTAGGCAATCCAGGAGACTCCTGGAGTGCATTGAGGCATTGAGGATAACTTCTTAAGCCAGAGGGGATGAGATACTGTACCTGATGGTCACCAATGCAAATGAGCTAATCGGTGATGTGGGATTGGAGGCAGTGTGGTCTGAAGTTACCTGCATTGGTGGAGTTCGCAGTCCTGAGGGATAAGGGTCAGGCAAAGAATAAAGTCAGGACTCTGAATTTTAGGAAAGCAGACTTCCAGCTCTTCAAGGGGTTAGTAGGACCCCATGGGAAACTGCCCTCAGGGACAAGGTAGAAGAACAGAGCTGGCAGATCTTTAAGGACACTTTCCATAGAGTGCAAGGGCTCTCAATCCCCAGGCATCAGAAATCAGGCAAGGAAGGCAAGGGACCAGCATGGCTGAGTCAAGACCTGCTGATCGACATAAACGACAAGAAAGAAATGCATAGGCAGCAGAAGCGGGGACAGGTATCTTGGGAAGAGTATGGGGACACTGCTCGGTTGTGTAGTGATGGTGTCAGGAAGGCCAATGTGCAGCTGTAGAATAATAAGGATTTCTACAGGCATGCCATCCAGAAAAGGGAGAGCAAAGAAAGCGTACCCCCTGTGATGAGCAAGACTGGAAAACTGGTAACAACAGATGAGGGGAAGGCTGAGGTACTCAACAACTTTTTTGCCTCAGTTTTCGCTGGCAATCTCTCTTCCCACATCTCTCGAGTAGATGGACCACAAGTCAGGGACCGGGGGAGCAAAGTCCCTCCCACTGCAAGAGAAGATCAGGTTTGTGACCACCTGAAGATCTAGAACATACATAAGTCTATGGGACCTGATGAGATGCATCCCAGAGTCCTGAGGGAACTGGCTGATGTCGTTGCCAAGCCAATCTCCATCATGTTTGAGAAGTCATAGCAGTCAGGTGAAGTCCTTGGTGACTGGAAAAAGGGAAACACTGTGCCCAATTTTAAAAAGGGTAGAAAGGAGGACCCTGGGAACTACTGACCTGTCAGCCTCACCTCTGTGCCTGGGAAGATCATGGAACAGATTCTCTAAGAAGTTATGCTAAGCCACGTGGAGGCCAGGGAGGTGATTTGAGACAGCCAGCATGGCTTCATCAAGGGCAAGTCCTGCCTGACCAACCTAGTGGCTTTCTGTGATGGCGTGACTAGATCAGTGGACAAGGGAAGAGCTATGGATTTTGTCTGTCTGGTCTTCTGAGAGGCTTTTGACATGGTCCCCTACAACATCCTTCTCTTTAAATTGGAGCTATGGATTTGCTGGGTGGACTGTTAGGTGAATGAGGAATTGGTTGGATGATCACATCCAGAGGGTAGTGGTCAATGACTCAATGTCCAGATGGAGATCGGTGACAAGTGGTGTCCCTCAGGAGTCCATCTTAGGACAAATATTGTCTAATATCTTCATCAGTGACCTAGACAACAGGATTGAGTACATCCTCAGCAAGTCTGCAGATGACACCAAACTGAGTGTCAACACGCCTGAGGTATGGGATCAAATCCAGAGGACTCTGGACAAGCTTGAGAAGTGGGCCTGTGTGAATCTCATGAGGTTCAACAAGGTCAAGTGCAAGATCCTGCACCTGGGTCAGGGCAACCCCCACTATCAATACGGGCTAGGGGATGACAGGATTGAGAGCAGCCCTGCCGAGAAGGACTTGGGGGTACTGGTGGGTGAAAAGATGGACATGAGCTGATAAACTGCGTATCCTGGGATACATTAAAAGAAACATGTCCAGCATGTCGAGGGAGGGGATTCTGCCCCCTTGCTGTGGCGAGACCCCACCTGGAGTCCTGCGTCCAGCTCTGGAGCCCTCAGCACAGGAAAGACAGGAACCCATTGGAGCGGGTCCAGAGGAGGGCCACAAAAATGATCAGAGGGATGGAACAGCTCTGCTACAAGGAAAGGCTGAGAGAGTTGGGGTTGTTCAGTCTGGAGAAGTGAAAGCTCCAGGGATACCTTATAGCAGCTTTTCAGTAGCTGAAGGGGGCCTCCAAGAAAGCTGGAGAGGGACTTTTTACAAGGGCATATAGAGATAGGACAAGGGGTAATGGCTTTAAACCAAGGGAGGGTAGATTTATACTAGCTGTAAGGAATAAGTTTTTTACAATGAGTGTGGTGAATCCCTGGAACATGTTGCCCAGAGAGGTGGTAGATACCCCATCCCTGCAAACATTCAAGGTCAGGTTAGATGGCAACCCGATCTAGTTGAAGATGTCCCTGGTCACTGCAGGGGGCTTGGACTAGATAATGCTTGAAGGTCCCTTCCAACCCCAAGAATTCTATGATTCTACAAGTAAATTAACATGAATACTTTTTTATCTGAGAACTTAACAGTGTTTATGACTGAATGAAGCTGAGATAAATAATAAATGTGAGAAAAATACATAAAGAAGCAATAAATAAGTTTTAAATATAATAAAACAGAAGGTTTGGGATCTCAAAGTTGGGCAAATTATGGGAAATTATGTAAGTCAGGCAGAAAAAAGTGTTCTTTTCCATGGGTGTAAAGATGTTTCACCTATTTTCAGCAGGGAAAAGGAATTGTCTCTATTTGGATAACTACACAAATATAAATTACATAGAGAACATAGAAAAATATAGTAGGACTCAAACGATGTTGAAGTTCACAGATGAGATAAAGTCAAAGGAATTGCAAGAAGCAGCTGCATTTTCTACAAATCCATCAATACAATTTGAAGTGGATCATCTTCTGAAACACAAGAAACACTAATCAAAAGCTGGAAGGAACTTTAAGAAGTTCCTGGTCCTTTCATCTTCCTTATGACAGGCCCAGATATACCTACATCACTCCTGACATGAAGCTCCAAAGAGCACTACACAGCAGCAGATGCAGGGTACCTCAGGCTGTTTGACAATGTCAGCTCAGACCTACATGGGGAAAGGTCAAAAAGAAAGAGAAAGGCATCTGTAATCTCTTCACGTGGCGAGTGTAATCAGAGGCTCAGCATACAGATGTTTCAAAATCTGTGCTGCAGAGGCCAGCACCCCTGCTGTGTAGCACCAGTGCAGATGACAGCAGAGTTTGGTACATGGGAGGGCTCTCCACATGCAACTCATGGACTGCGGGCCAAGTAGAAATGCAGCACATATGCAGATGCCGCTGGGATAATGGTGTGTGGTTGTGGTTTACTGAGTGTATCTCCAATGCAAAAGATTATGGCTTCGTGTCCGTGTGTGGCTGAGGGTCTTCCCCAACCCAAGGAAATGTCCTCCAGGCTGCTCCTGGCCTGGGAACCGTGTCAGTCCCAAACTTGAGGACTGGAATGGCCGGAGAAAGTCATGTCTTTCTGCTTCCCTCCTGGGGAGTTTTGACCCACCCCACTGCCTGGTGCGGGCAGCAGCAGGAGGTATAGGCAGAGTGGAGGATTTCCGAGGCTGGGTGGGAGGCTGTGGGGCGCATGCTCAGTCAATGGCACACGATGTTAAAGGACAAAGACAACAGTAGGTTGAATGCCAAGGACTCCAGGGCCTGTTATTAGTGGAGAACATGTTCACGGAGAATTATTTTACATTGTGTACCAAATGTGGGCAAGTTCAGGCTTAGCATATATTCTGTCAGGAACGAATTCTTCAGGAAAATGCCTTCTAGAGACATTATTTTGCTTCCAGCTTCCTCAGTGTTTATCCCTAGGCAAGACGGCCAAAGCAATTCTATTTAGTGCTGGGGTCACCACAGGACAGAAGAAGGAAAGCCTTTTGGAAGTAATTAGATTTCAACTATTTAAGGCTCTGTGGATAGTAAACAGTGCTTTTAATTGCTTCCATTGTTGGGAACAAGCTGTGGGTGTAATTTACCCTGAGAAAGCCATAGTGACAAAAAGAGAGTGAACTGAATTAAGACTGCAGCTGAAATTTCAAGTCTCAAGTTTTGTAATGTGAGCCTGGTCACAGGCACACCACCTTGCACGCTTATCAGGTCTCACTCTCCCTCCTTGCTCCTCTTCACTTCTCTGCCCCATTGCTCTTCCCAGCTTTTGCTGGTCTCTTTGGAGAGCCAATGCAACCCAGGAATGTGGAAAAAATTATCCACGTTTCTGCAGGGTTTGTTTCTTCTGTTTTGGTGAGTTGTGTTAGCTCATGGAGGTGCCTAACAAGCTCCAGAGCCTGCACAAGGCAGCGCGTGACTGAGATTGAGTGATAAGGAGCAAGGGAGACGGGAATGCAGCTCCCTCTTTTTTGGCAGAGGTGAGCTGATGCAACCGTGCTCTTGGCCCGGCAGAAGGGCTTCGTTCGGTTTTCCTTTGTTTGATGACGAGGGTATTCCCAGCTCTTCTCATCAGAGGGCAAGCGCAGAACTGTTTGAGGCTGTTAAGTCCCTGAGAGCAATGAAGCGCTTGAACAAATGAATCCCTGAATAAAAGTTCCTCAAAACTTATTTCCAAGCTAGTCATCGCAAAGCAGTTTGAAGCTCTGGAATGAGCCCAGTTTCTTGGCTTCTGTCCAACTCCCTATCTCTGCCAGACACTGGAAAGTACAGAGATATCTCCTGCCTGGGCTGACAAGAAGGAAACAGAACTAGGTGTCATCTGCATATTAATGATACGGCCACCAAACTGTCTTCTGAAGAAGTCATAGATAAACTTGAACCTTTGGGATCTGACATCTGTGAGGAATCCAAAACCAGGAGCAGTCACACAGACTATATCTCTGGAATTTCTCCAAAGAAGATAACAGGATCATATTAGAGCCTTTCCCCCCATTCTTTTAGGTCCTGAAGACTTCATGGTATGATTAAGAGTATCAGTGGCTTCTTGCTCATTTCGAGCTGTTTTATCTCAGAATGGTCTTTGCATGGGCGTATGGGTGTCAGCACCTTGCCGTATCATCTTACTCAACACTGAACAAATGGATTTGATCTTTGTTTTATATTCCTCTCATCACACAATTACGAAAATATTTTTTCAGACAACTTCAGGGTCAAGTTCAGGAATAATCCGCAGTATCTTTTTTAGTGCTGCAAGCAAATGACTAAACCACTGGCCAAGCCCGGACTGGCATAATCCTGAGGTTAAATTAACCTAACAGGGTGTGGAAAACTACTGGATGTGAGACCATGACAACATGAGAAATTTCTGGATGTCACTGACAATCATGTAAGAAGCAGAAAGAAGTTCCAGCTAGCACTGTGAGGAAAGGCTGGATCCCACAGATGGTTAAGGGAGAAGGCATCAAAGTTCAAAAGTGACTGGAGGAAATTATTTGGGACCTTTCAGGGGGTTTACAATCTTTCAAAGACATCAGCACCTGGGTGACAGCATCAGCAATACCATACAAGGCCAAGAGTGACGAGGTAACAGAACTACAAAATCTGTAGTGAATCTGTGAAGGTAATTAGGGACAGGCTGTTTGTTTGAGAGGAGACTTGATCAGAGGAAGCAAAGTGGTGAAAAAGAGGATCAAGATGCAGTAAAAGAACTAACTAAGGTGTGCAAATCATGTCTTTCTGAGGATACCTGCTGAGCAGCCCTGTGTCTGATCACCACATCCTACCTAAACCTGAACAATAAACCAAACGTTTTAGAGTTTATTTGTATAGATTCATTTCACCGAACTTGAAAAATAAAATGCTTTAGTGTTTAGCATGACCTGGCCACCGCAACATGCACAAGCGAAACAGATTCCTCCAGCAGGTAACTCATCCTAAATGGATGTAGGATGTAGGCTTGCCTGAAAACAAATGCCTAGTGCCACCTGAGATGCCCTAGGGCATCTGAACAGGGACCACCCACAGGAGAGGCAGTAGACCCTCCAACGGATCTTCCATGGCACTGTATGCCTATGTTCAAGCGACTGAATCACACTCCTACACGGCTGAAAGGGCTAGCTGAGTCCTATCTTCTGTACCAGATGCAAATCACTCCAGTTTAGTTGCTTCTATAAATGATGTGTCTGGACAGACCAGCCAAGGCAGGCAGTGTCACCTGACTAGACTCAAAACTCACAATGATGATAGAACTTTTATTATATCTCATTGCTGGAGCTAATAAATATGCTAATAATAAGAGAGACCATATAATAATGAATGTGATTATACAATCTATCTGCCTTCAGTTAGATGAGATAGGACCCAGGAGGCCCCCCTCTACTCTGATAACTCTTTCTGATGTCATTTTATGTTCTGCTAGCAGTACTTACCTTTTGAATCTTTACCTGACACCATTTAACTGAAAAAAAAGTAGTTTGCTCATGCTATTATTACATTAAATGGGAAAAACCTCATCAGTATTAACTCATTTGAGCTAGTAATTGTGACAATATTATTCATCGTAAGATATTTTCTTCCCCTACAGGTCACTGTGGAGTGCCACAGCTGTTCCGTATCCAACCGGAACTACTGGGTACTACTAGAAAATAATGACTTATTAAGAGAAACTGTCAAAAGTGTAAGAGAGACAGGAATCTTGATTGCATTACATTTGCAGGTAAAACTAATTAACGTACGAACCAAAAGATTATATAAGCATGCACAATTCTAGCTAACACCAGCAGTTCTCAGAATGCATGAATTCGTTTTGAAATACTTACGGTTTTGAAATGACTTTTTGTTCCCATATAGTTTAGTTATTTTGTTCTGTTAAGGGAATTTACCTTCTCTGCCAAAGGAAATTCTGAACCTGAACTCTTCATATAACATACACTGTTGTGTGCTGCTGTGTTAGGCAGCACCGTGGGGGCCCCAATCACAAGAATATTCACAGTAGTAACATTAGCATGATGTTTAAACTGCAGGTTGCACAGTACAATGTGCAATTGCCAATACAGTGGAGTATTCACATGTAAATTAGGATGCCACATCCTGCCTTTCGTTCCAGTGTGAAACTATGGGCTTCAAAAAGAGAGTCAGTGAAATGACCATAGCAGGGTAGGGCCCTCATATAATCTGAATTAATGAATGGGTTAATTGCTTCATGCTGGGTCTGGTCCTGTAAGGGGGGGCATAAATGCCTCTAAAATCTTGAAATGCAAGACGAATGTGCCTGACTTCAATGCAGTCTTTCCCTTCTTGTACCTCTGCCATCACAGAATTCAGTCTGGGATTTGGTACGTACTCTGTGGTTTAAGTTAGAATAACTTTTACAAATAAACAAATCAATGAGACTAAGCATTGATTTCCCCTAGAATGCCACACAATCTGACCTTTTCAGAATCTGCATGTGGGTTACTCTGGCAGTAAAAACAACCATGACTAAGAAGCACGTTATGCGTTTCCCACATACTGCTTTACATATTATACAAAAAATACTATTATTAAAATGGCAAAGATAACAGGTAAGAGGGAACGCAGGTTTTCAGTAACTTTGTGCACTTAAGCACATTAAAAATTTAAATGTATTCATGTCACACACTGGGGAAAGCAGAAAAGATCTAGAAATACACAATATAAATTGTTTTCAGGTTTTTGATTATAATTTGTTTTTTTTCCTGCTGATGTCATGAAAAGATTCCTATTTTCTCAGTTGCTCTACTTATCTGACCTATGAGTCATACATTTTTACTTCATAGTGTACAAAATATTTCAAGCACCACTTTATACGGTGATTATTTCTTAGCAGGGTTTTTCCTTAAAAAATAGCAGTCAGCAGGTAGCGGAGAAGCAAATGCTAAAATGAAGATCTTGTTGCTGCTGCTAGAGCTGCTCAGGGAGCAGCATCTGGATCTGACTTGAGCCTCAGTCAGACATCAGAGTTGAGGTCTGAGTTTGCTGGGACTTTCCCGTTCCTCACGCATAAGGGTCCCCTCACTGTTGCCTGCCGGCAGGTGGGTATGTCCAAACTCCCTGCCTATGCAGTGCTAAGTCAAGCACAGGCTGGCAGAACGGTAAAGGATGTTTCCTGGAGAATCGAGTGGCTGCAAACACACATTCTGAGACCCATGATCTGCCACATCCCATCTACATGACCTCAGGAGAGTCTCTCGCAGGACCATGTCCCCCACGTACCGCAAAGGGGCAACGGTGTTTGCAGACTACCGGAGCCAGGGTACCCATCAGCAGGACACCAGCATCCCAAGCCAGATGCTTCACAGCTGTGTCAATGCGGGCAGATCAGAAAGTTTTAAGCCAAATTTGGACCTCAGCTTTTGAAGAGAAGTGAAACTCCTCCTGCATGGGCCAAATTCTACTCTCAGGTATGGACAGATAAACTACAAAATAAATTGCAGTGGTGTGACTGAGGGCAAAAGCTTCTCTCATGGCTTTAGCCAACATGAATTTTACATGTGTTTGGATTACAGGATAGAATTGTGTATTTTATCAGAGATCCGCGTTGATGCTTTAAAGCAACAAGTTTCAGGAAAAATATTTCTGTATATTTGTAAATGGATAAGTAAGAGCTACGTGGTCTGGCTTTTCCAAGCTCCCAATTCTGTGCATGGATAGCACAGAAATACAGTCCTTAGGGAAGACATGTAACAAATGACTAATCCTTAGATGATCAAATTTCAAATACACAAACTAGTCCTACTTGTAGGATATGACCTTGACCTTTGCTCAAAATGTGAACATAACTTATTAAAAATATTTCTCAAGGATTCAAGGCATTTTGGAAAAGGCTTTTGCGCAGTCCATCTACACCTGCTCTGAGACTGTGGATACTACTGAGTCCGTATCAAGTCTTGTCAGCAGAAGGTCTGAGGTGGGAAAGCTTCATTTCTACATCCCTCTGATGAGGAAAGGTGGCAGAGGCTGGTTCAGGTCTTGCACTTATTCCAGGAAAACTAATGAGCGCTCTAGGTTATGTCAGCATTAATGATCTCACGGGCATCATTTCACTACCCAGACACTGTCAGAGCTCATGGTCTTTGTTCTACGGCATCAGAAGGAAAAGAAAAGCAGTTTTATAATGCCTGGCAATAGCTCTGCCATAGGCTTTGTTGGGCAGCTTTTCTAAGCTGCCTAAGTAAGTCCCACACAGTGCAGGAGTCTAGCTTACTACAGGGCATTTTTAGCTAAAAAACCAGGCACATTATGCCATTAAAAAAAAATCAACATTTCAGACCTAGTTTTTCATTGTTCATTTAAAGCCTAGTTTATTCAAAGTAAGCATTCATATCATCCTCCTTCTTTCAGAAAAGTAGTCAGGCATGTACTTAGATCCCACAGATTTCAAGAAAGTAAAAACAATAGATTTGATAGTTAAGCATAAGGTCAACTAAATCAGGGCTTTTACACCTGTAATAATAATTGGAGAACACTGCTGAGTCAGAATGGGAATATTTCTTCTTGCTTTTTGTGCTCAAGGTACAGAGGAAGGAGAAACAACGTCACTCTAAGGCCACTGAAGAGACTCTTCCCTTCACCACAAAGGTGATGTAAGAATTTTTTCCCTTTTTCTTTCCTAACACTTATTCCTTTTCTTGCATTGCATCTTACACCCCTCTCATTTGGATCAAATCAGCTCTTCGTGGGATATTACAAATTATATTACTGAAAGCATCTGGGTTAAAAATAAGATGCTTTCTTCTCATGAAGGTTCAGTGGTCTGGTTTGCAGCAGAAACACATAAACAGCTATTCTGCAGGACGGGGTGAAACGAACTTCCAATGTGCAAATGAATAGCTGAAGCAGGGAGCTTCTCAGACCAGTCTTCTGCCAGTGAAAACAATTCACTGAACAGCATATGAAGTTAAAATCCATAGTAAGTGAAATTCAAAGCACTCTAGCATATTGGTTAAACAGTGCATATTATTTTTCTGTACTTACTGTGCCCCACCAGAGAGCATCTGCATATGTGGAGAATTGGTTATTTGCATCCTTTTCCACCAGATAAACCAGGAAAGATGAAAAGATGAGTACTAAAAATCCTATGTACCAGGCTGTGATTAATTCCTAGATAAAAGAAACTGGAGATCAGTATCCATGTGAAAGATTGAACAGAAAGGCATTTCAAGGAAGACAAAATGAAAAGATCTACATACTTTTTTTGGCATTTGAGCAGTTCGAAGTCAAATGCTTCCCTATGAATGCAAACTTTCTCTAGAATTGGACAGAATACACTCCTATGGTTTGACACTCCAGCAACTTCACCAATATGTATGGAATTACAACAGCATATCAAGGACATCATTTTCAACATCTTCTAAAAACTGGTAGTGTTTAACTTGGCCTAATGTATCTGTGCTAATGCCCGTTACAATTGATGTCACTTCAGAAAATTTTAGGTATTCTGCTCAAAACTGATAAATGTTTGTTTCCTTGGCCTCTTGTTGAAGTATGTCAAGTAAAGATATCAGACAAAATCAGCAGCTAGGATTACGTACCTTGCTATGTGCATAAACTACTGAACCTAACAATTTCCAAGTGCCTCCTCTTCGGTCCATGCGCACCATACGAAGGATCTGTAGGAAACGAAGACTTCTCAGTGCTGATGTTGCAAAAATGTTACCCTGAGTTTTTGCAGAAACAACTGCTATTGAAGCGATGAGAACAATGATGTCTGAAAGAAATATATTACAGAAAACATTAATGTCCAGGTATAAATAAATAACACATACATGTACATGAGCTGAATGAAGGGACAAAAGAGAGACTCCTCCTGCGGTGGGCGGGAATCCAAAGCACTGAGATTCCTGTTTGAGGTAGGGATGTGAGGTCAGGACTAGTGTCGAAAACTGCCTCGGAAGCCTCCAGGGTGAAAACTGAGGATGGTCATTAGGAAAACGTATGGATAAGAGTAGCAGTGTTGAAGGAACCTTGTGTAGGAGCTTTGAAACCTGATGTAGCAAACTGTACAAATCAGTAGATGGACTGGAACTTTTTCCCTTTATATCTTTTCCCATAGTAACTTCCCTATGAAAAGGCAAAAGAGAAAACAAAGGTAAGAAAAAAATAGAGCAGCCCCAGTGGTGAGAGTCCAGTGGAATCAGAGTTACAAGCACACATACAAATTTCCTGTGAGTACAAACACTGTGTGGTTGAGGCACGTAGTTTCTGGACACAACTCCCCTGTTGTACCATTTCCTGGAAAGGAAGGAATACAGTGCTGGGTACTCAGAAGCATTCTTTTAGCTGGCAGCCTGGAAAGTTTTTTGAAGCCCAGCAAGTGTTAGGATTTATTTCATCAGGTCACGGATTCAAACTGTGAGAGCAAGTTTGTTCTGCATGAACTAATCAGCCAACTGGCCTTTGAGCCAGAACAGCATTTAAAGAAAGATGAGGAGAAGAGGCACAGCGACGGTACATGGATGCTGTGAGAAGGCATAATGTTCTTTTACGATGATTGGGGCTGACACACTGGTGTGCAGGGATTGGAAAAGGACAGAACAAGCACTGTGTTACTTCATCCCCTCATCATTAAATTCCTGACCTTCTTTAAAAGCTTAAAGAGCCTTTGTAAGAGACACCTGGTTTAAATCTTAGGATTTTGTGGTGTTTGTATGCTTATACGCAAGGATAATCTAAACCCATGTTTGCCAGTGAAGAACTTCCCAAAAACAAGCTCTTTTGCTTCTTTTGTGTCGAGTATAAACACTAATCTTCTACCAAGTATAGCTCCTACAAGTCATGAATGACCCAGTAAGTGAAAAGGCCCCCCACAGGCAAGTGGCAAGAGAGACCTGTAGGCTGTGCCTGCAAGCAGGAGACTCTTTTCTTAACCTGCTCCAGTACAGTAGGAAATAGCCTTGGTTCATTCTGCTTAGCCACCAAAGTAAGTTGAGATCTTAATACCCTTGCCTCCAAACATTCTGGGTTCCTATGAACTCACCTCTGAGTGGCTTTGCCCTCTTCTTGCAATACTAAGGGTACAGACAACTTGTAGTTTAAGGAGTGTCCTGTTAAATTGTGGAAATCCCTGTCACAAGATGCTAAAAGTTTACACAGGTTCAAAGTCAGCAGGATGATCTCACGGGAGAAAATTTAATCCAGGGCTAATTAATACCAAGAGCTCACTTCTGGCTCAGGGTGTCTCTGAGCAGCAGGCTGTTGGAGGCTGAGAGACTCTTATGGAGAAATATCACTGTGTGTTTTCCCCTGCTTGTGTAATCTTCCCTGACTGCTCACTGTTGACTAGTGTCACTCTTGGGCATACTGTGTTAGGCTAGGCTGACCTGTCTGCCTTCTTCTATGCCATTTTAAATTGCCTTTTGCTGCTACATAGGTGGATCATAGGTGGCTACTATATAACTGGCTACCAAAAAAGCTGTATTTGCTTCTAGATGTAAATCCAACAAGTTCAAAGACCAGGAAGCGCCAGAAATGGATAAAGTATGCTAGGGTGTACAGTCCAAGTCTCAAGAGCACAGCAACCAGGTGCAGCAGGTCTGGGTGAGAATTCAGAAACAGGGTAACTGGCCAGGAATAGTTAATAGTTAATAGACATCACAAATTCTAACGGAGATCAGAAAAACAGATAGGGTCAGATTCAGCTAGACGTGAAAACATTTAAATGTAGATATCCACATGGGAAGCAGGTGTCTGAACTCTCCACGGAGCACAAGGAAATTACATCAGAGGAGAGAGGTGCAGCTAATCCTGAGGAAGGCTCCTGCTGGCTGCTCAGCTGATGGACTTGGTACATCTCACACTCTGGGCTTGGTACAAAAAAAAAGGCTCAATTCAGTTTCCCAGATTTATTTGTCCAGTGCCATTTGAGATGCCCTAAGGTATCTGAGGCATCCCCTAGGTCTGGCAGCTATGCTCTCAGACCTGGAAGCCTGTGCCCTTCAGGAGAAGTCACGGGAGAGCAGGGAATATCATGTAACAGGGGACATCTCTGTGTACTCCGCTGAACTAAGCCCTAGATCTTGACCGACTTTACTGGAAGTCTAGACACGTAGCACACACGTACCCACCTACAAGCAAACTTCTATATTTAGGTGTGTTTATCTGGATCTGAGGCTCACACAGAGCATGCTGGGAAGCCTTGAGCAATACGGGCTGTGTTGAAGAAAGAGTGTCCCTGGTTACAAACATGATGGCAAGGTTAGCTTGGCTTGCCCCACGCTGCTCAGAGCAGAGCAGCAATGTAACAGCTATTTTTAATCAGTGGTGACTGGCTAGCAGCAAATCAAATATCGTTAGAAAAAGCAGTGTGCATGCCTCAAAAGCATTATTTGAACTTAAAAAATAAGGTCACCCAAGTGTTATGAATTATGCATTTAGTCTGGAAATTATTAAAGTGTTTACTGGGGGTTTTGGTTACCCTCAAACGCTCTCAATAGGACAGTTTTTTACAAAAGCCAGTGACTTTCCCCTGCCCTTATTCCTGCCCATTCCAGGAGCCCTGACAGCTTTCCTTACAACATGGAGTTTCCTGGAGGTCCCCCACTGCAAAAAATTCAAATTAATGGAGTTTTGCCAGCACTGCACAGCATCTGCACAGTGCTGCTGGTAACCCTCTGACCCAGTGAGGGTCTCTGGTCTCCCCTGACTGCAAAAGACAAAGAAGCCAACAGCAGCATAGCTCTCTTTCCCCGTTTTTGAAGTATTGATCCAAGGGAGCTACTTACTTGCATATACCCTTCTAGATGGAGGGTAGGGAAGGGGAGACATAAAGGGAGGAAATGGGGGAGCAGAAAAAGCACTGGCATGTGTTTAAAAAACTTTTGGAGGTGGGAAGAGAGCCTTCCCAGCCTGCTGGCATTTTTTGCTCTCTCCTATTCTTCACCTCTTCACAACACTCCTCCCTGCTCCCCGCTGAAACCACCCCCCCCAACTCCTCAGGGTGGGAATAGCGAAGGAAGGAGTGTGTCCATCGCCTAGGGCAGCCCTCCCTGGCTGTATTTCCCTCAGAGGCAGGGAAGGCAGGCAGGAACATTATTTCAGCATAGTTCAACTTGCCAGGAACAGGTGTAAGACAAACCAAAATAAACCCCTCTTGGAACGAAATCAGAGTCCAAACAAAAGTTTACAACAGTTGAAAGTCACTTCTGAATACTTTAAACATGCTTGGTTTTCTTATCTAAGCATACCTATACTGGAAAAATTAAAAGTCAAGTACTTTATGATGCCACATTTTTATCCAACATACCTCAGGTGCCATTTACCCTATTATAAGTAAGAGAGCAAAATCTGAACTTCCTTTCGTATTCCACTTGAATTTAGTTAAAATTTCTATGGTATTTCTGTAGTGTAAGAAGGCTTTACCAAACTTCTATCAATGTTTTCCTCTTATATCAATATTTTTCTCTTCTATCAATATTTTCCTCTTCTATCAATATTTTTCCTTCTTGCCTTTTAGTGGCAAAACTGGAAGTCAGGAAGAAAAAAACAAACCCAGAAGTAGACTATGGGTGAAACCCAGCTTTGTTGAAGTAAACAGCAATATTTTGATTACTTTAATGGGACTAAGGTTTCACTGCATATCTTGCTGTAAAGCAACAGGAAAGTTTAGGATGTGAGAGTGAGTAATGGGCAGTATAATTCCAAACTTCTCTGTAATGGCTGATTAGAAGACAAAAGTTTCTGAGGCACATTTACTTCTGTGATGTTTTCGAAGCTAGTATCTTGTGTACAATTCTTCAAAATGTTAAGTGTCTCCTCAGCTATGAGACTGATTTTATTCACTCTTTAGAAATATCTCTCATATTCCTATCCTTGCAGATAGTTATCATTCCTGGTTAACTCCAGTCTGAGAGTTCAGATCTTCTCAGCAGCTTTTGCAATGTTCACTTCTGAACGCTTCACTTCAAATCAAATTTCAGACAATGAATTCTTCCACTTCAGATCTTTCATCTACTACCATTCAAAAAACCCCTGTGATTACATGAAAGTTTTGTTCATAGTAACTTAGCAAAGGCTTTTTTAGTAGATAGCCACTGTGTGAACAACTGACCCCCAAAAAAGAAAAAAAAATGAACCCAGAACTTAGGTGTGTGATAGAGTACCCTTGTATATTGTCCAATCTCACTATAATAGTGACATATATGTAAAAACGTGTAGACGTGGCACTGCAGGATATGGGTTAGTAGGAATGGTGGTGTTGGGTGTATGGCTGGACTCGATGATCTTAGAGGTCTTTTCCAACCTATGATTCTATGATTCTATGACAAGTAACTGAACCCCAGTAACGCAACAACCTGAAGCTCGGGAATAGTTTCAGCTAGCCCTTGAGAGATGTGCCAGCCAGAGTTCCCCAATTCACAGAGGAAGGCCAGTGTAGGGCTGCCTTACCCTGCCCAAGCTCCATCAGAAACTCTGGGTCACTTGGAAGAGCCATTAGCATTTCTAAGCTATGAGCACTTCCAAGGGCAACTCTGTGACTGAGAGATTCATAATGATAAAAAAGGAGGCATCACAAATCATCATAATGGATTTTTTTATTTATAATGCCTTTTTCAATGTAATGCTCCTACCATGAACTTTTTGAATGTTGTGAAATTTTACAGTATTCAAGGGTATCGTGGGCCCAGTTAAAGAACTTACTTGGAATAGGTAAAAGGGCGAACACAGAAGCTTTACTTGGATATAGTGAACCAAACATCCCAAAGCCTTGATGTGCCATCAGGACAATCTCTAGTATTACAGAAAGAATGTCAGGATGATATTAGGAAACAATTCATGATGATCTCTCGCCTGCTCAAAGTTCATGTACGTGCTCAAACTAATGCACAAACCTGCATTATCTTTCTCTCTTTCATATTCTTCAAAGTCTAACTTATAAGATGTCAGTGAGAGCTTTTTCTGTTGCCTGCATTTAATGCTGGTGTGTCAGAATGTCCTTTCTTTCTAAACAGAAATGAAACTTTGAGCCAATACAGGTTAAATGAATCTTGTGATCTTTTTTCTCTGATTTTGTAAGAATAAAAAATGAACAATATTTAATAATTTTAGGATCATCATCATATCATCAAAATAGTGTTTGCTACAAATTCATAGAAAATGCTCCCAGTTTACACATCATTGTTAAGAATATGCAGGAAACCGCAATGGCTGTCAGCTACTGTGTCTGCACTGGCTACAGAATGGCACAGAGAGGCAACAAGCTAGGACAAGAGTAGGATATATGTGACCCCAAAACTGCAGGAATAAGCAGAAAAGCTCAATAATGTGGTTTATCTAGCTTGCAGCTGTATTAACTCACAAAGGAAATTAACCAGCATCAGTATGACCAAATTTAGGCTACCCTTAGGCTGTCCTTCTAAGGTCGAATTTTGGGCTAGAGTAATTATCTATGACCCAGAGAAACGACACAGCTTGTAGTGGTCATTTCTTGTGAATAGTTCTCAGGACAGTTCATTATCCTAAATTTCCAAGTTATTCCTGAAAAAAACAGGTCTCTGATTCTGTGGCGTTATAGAGCCACTGGGGTCAATACTTGACTAAGAGCATCAAGAGTGCTTTGACATTGGCTCTGTCTGCTTACAACTGCACAGGTTATGCGTGCGTATTGCAGCACAGTGCGCAATTATGCCCATTTGCTAAGGAATTTAAATAAGTTTTAATCCAGATTTACAAAAACAACTACTTACAAATAGTGAACAACTATCTATTCTGAACTGCAAGGAAGTTGCAAGGAATGGTGGAAGGGAGGGAATGACCAGCATTTTAGTTTTTCTAATATCTCTTCGTATATCAGTCCTTCCAGGAGCTTGATCTTGTTTATTGCTGTTCCCAGAACCCCTTTCAATTTATCTACAACAATCTCCACAGCTCGCTGGCTGGGGCCAGAGGGTATCATCAATGTAGAAATGTACTTTGAATTTTAATCAGACACTACAGCACCAAGTTTACACAACACACATTCCGGAGCACTGTATTTGAGTGTACTACACTACAGAAACATGATAACAAAAATATATTCCACAGACTCTATCCTAAACTGCTATAAACTGGCAGCTTAAAGCAGGTTAAGGTATAGCCTGAAGATAGACACCTGAATATAAGCCATGCAGCAGTACATGAAAATAGGGTTGCTCTTTTTCAGATTCCTAAAAGAAAAGGTCTGTGTATACAAACTTGTATAGGATCATCAGCCTTTTTGCACAGCCTAGTAACATATTCGGCATCGGTGTACCTTATGCTCCTGTGGGCTAGCTAAAAAAAGAAGAAAAAGACTTTCAGAGTTTAAGGCTTCTGAATACCCTAATAGAGGGGTATTCAGAGAGGGGAATAATTGTATCATTATTCCTTGAGCACTTGTTGAGAAAGGTCATAGAATGGAAAAGGTCATTTCATCATAACTGGCTGCAAAAATGCTTTTAGCTTCAGACAAGGGATTAACCACTTCCCCTTACCGGTTCAAGAGGGCAAAGAATAAAAATCATGATTAGAGTATGCTGCAACAGTTAATTTGAAAAGAGGTAAATTGTAATTTTTTTACCAGGTGGCAGTTCCTTTGCTCTGTGAATAGTCCCCTTGCTATGAAATCAGTGGAATATTTCACATAGTTATAGCAGCAAAATTTGGTCTAATGTGGACTGAACTTCCAGTGACCTTGAAAAAGTATTTACCCCAGAAATGAAGAATTTTTAATATTTTTATCTTTAAAATGTCCAGAATCTTATTTTTTAAAAATGATTCAACCTGTAATTCAATCTCTGGATAGAGAGCTGATCAGTATTACCATAGTTAGAAAGATGATGGATGTTATAATATTTTGTAGATTGTCCTACCGGAAGAAACAAAACTATTTATTGATAAAGTACAATTCAGTATGTGCAGGATTGTCAAAAACTGCAAACAGGATTTTTAGAGACTCTTCTAGAGACACATGGTCTTTTGAGGTCACTCAACTTCACCCTCTGAAATACCATAGCCTCAAGCATTTTTCTCCACCTGTAGAAAGAGTTTAATGTCATCCAGTGAATTATATCACCTGAACATCTCTAGCGTAATTTGGGAGAGGCAAGAAGCTGAGTTCCGCACTGCCCACAAAAAGCTGAGTAATTTTACACCAATAAGGCCCCAATTTTACAGAGAAAAGACAGCCTAATCAACAACATCATGAACAACAAAAAAGCCCCAAGCAATATGAGATAATCCAAGTTTTGCATATACTAAAAGTAATGGTGCTCAGGATCTTGAGTCCTGGCAAAATTTGCTTTCAACTATGTCTGAGTATAGCTTTTCTTTCTGGTCAGGGATCAGATCTCTCTGCTTAGATGCCAGACAGGTTATGATTAATCGTCACCTACTAGCAAAAGTAATTGGCAGGATATCTTCAGGAAATTCTTGGGATGGATGACGCTGTTTGATTTTTGCAGATGTTGTTGTCACTCCAGCCAAAAGGTCTTTGCGTTTTCAAATATGTAACACTCTGGACAGAAACCATCTTGATTGTCATTACAGGCAAAACAAGTTGGTGATTTTGCTTCCTTTTGTAATCTTTTTTCAAGATGCAAAATAACTTGGTATTTTTAGAAGTAGGAAATTGAAATAGTTCTGTGTATCAAGATAGTTCGCAGAGATAAAGGCAGATGAGTGTGAAAATTGTCTTTTATTGCTGTTGAAAAACAGGAAGATAGGGATGTGTGGCAGTGGCACATGGAAGAGAAAGAAGTTATACAAAAACATGTAACACTATCTAAGCACTGAAGTGGAATTAAAATAAAGAGATTACTACTTCTACTCTATTGATTTTTTTTTTCTTCTAACAATGGAAAACAGCTGCATTAGTCACTGACTTCAATTCTAAGCAGTCTACTAAAACTGATCTGTGCATAGAAACTTGGATTTTTCTTACTCATCAGCTAAGCAATATTCCAGTGAAGAGATCAAAAGAAATGAACGACCTTGAATCCTTCTCTCCATCTATACTTTTCATTTGCAATGTATTGGAATCATCTGAGTAAGCAGAATATTTTAATGTGAAATGAAAGTGACCTCCTGGAAATACAAACATCTCCTTTCTAGGATACACGTTAACTGTACGTAGTCAATGTGGGTCTATTTGGAAAAGCAGCTCACCAACATGTAAAGCTATCTTTTCTGGCAAAGAGAAAATGGTAGGAATTAAAATTACTTAGGATAAATTAAATTAAAATTTAAAACTGGCATATAAAATAATACATAGTATTATTTACATCATATATAGAACTTATATAATACGTAATAACAAAATAATATATAATATATAACACACATGTATTTATATTATAAAAGCACCAGTGTGTGGTGCTTAGTTCCCAGCTGGAGTTAAACTACGATACAATATAATATAAAATAGGTTATGTTTCATGTATTTTCAGTGACATGGAAAATAAACTCTGCATTAAACTGCAGGCATGCTTTAGGAGGTCAGTTCAAGGGTTTTACAACTGCAAACACTGTGAGGATTAGCTGCAGCACCATGTCCTGATGCTGAAACTCCAGATTTGATGGGAGCCCCCAGAGTCTGGTGCTGGGGACTAGGCCAGTTCTGCAAAGCAGCTGTGAGCAAATGGGGCCGTGACCCAGGGCGCGTCACTGGAGAGCCTGTCCACGTGACGGCAGACTACATCGAACCCCAGCACAGGTGCAGGACATGTGGGACCTCACCGTGGCATCTGCAGGTGTCACCGCACCCCAGCGTGGGTCTCAGCCCGGCATGTACCTGAGCTGGGACGAGAGCGTCCACTTGGCCGAGGTTGGCCGTGACTGATGAAACGTTATACGGTGGCAGCTCTGCTTACTGCCCCGCAGCACACCGAACAGGATGAATAAGCATGGAAATCCCTGCACACGCAGACACTGCAAAGCAAAGTGGTCTGGGGAAACACAAACCAAACCTGTCACCTAAAACTGAATTCACGCACCCTTCTGCTAAACATTTGTTTTGAAGCTGGTCCAATGGTTAGCGTATTTCTTCAGCCTATCCCAATGAAAAATGATTAGCTTAAGATTTCTTGCCTCAATCACAGACAGGAGCTGTATAGTCCTTGTAAGTCAAGGAGGAGAACTATTCCATGTTTCCTCTATCTATGAATACCCCAAGCAGCACCAGTATATCCCTTTCTTCATAGGCACCTTACTATGCCTTCACTGCACCTTGACTAAAGCTCTTTACCATACAATGAAATCATATGTCGTCCCCAAACAAAACAAAATAAAACTGGAAACTAGTCAAAGACACTTGTTGACAATTCCAAAGAAATTTAGAATCTGGAGGTCCAACAATTTTTGAAACAGAAAACAAGGAATATTTTCAAAAAGTGAACACTGGACATATTTAGACTAAAACTAAATATTCCCTTATGACATTCCAGAATGAGGACGATAGGAGATTTTTGTTTTGTCATTTTTTAATCAAAGTTTATAATGAGAACCTAATTTCATCCCCGAGACAGATCAACTGATGTTATGCATTAATATGCCAATGTACTAAAAGTGTATGTACACTGTTCCCGTGACAAAGTAACATACTGTCAAGACATGATGACCAATATATCAAAATAATGTCATTTTACCTTTTATTGTAGATAGTCAAAATATTACTCTATGGGCTGAGAATCACAATAGCTCAACAAATACAGAATTTTAAATTGTAGTAATGGTTACCATTTTTTATTCAGTCCGGATAAGAATAACAACATTAATAGGAACATTTCACCTGTCTTTGTACTGTTAGCAATTAAAGTTCATGGCCCTGTTGAGTACACACTCTTTCTATGGACTGAATAAGTCCTCATCAAACACCTTTATATTATTAACAGCTGGCTCAATAAATCTTCAAAATCTAAGGGCCTCCTGAAAGCTAAGTTTAAGTTCAATTGCAAGCCTATCATGGATTTATACTTTATTAGCCTTTTCCAATAATTGATCTTCAACAATATTAATACGCACCTGCCAGAAGGAATAAAGCACTATTTATTCAGTAGGAGTTTTATTTGGCTTTAAGACAGGCTGACAGAAACACATCTAAAACGTGTCTTCGACCCAGTGCTCGTGAACCCAATTTGTGTGCACCCACAGACACAAACCATCAGTAACACATGCAGATCCTTCCCACAAATCTTCACTTATTCTGCCCAGTAACTTACAAGCCCTGGGAAAACAGGGTTTGCTTGTCACTTTACTATGTCTGAGGCTTTTTGCTGGATAATAGTAGACCTTAGCGAGGAAGGCTATAGTTGTGGAGAGAAAAAAAACCTGAAGATTTCTGGAGGGAAAGGCAGCAGGATGGACAGCCAGACAGACACACACAGGTCTGATGAAAAAGAGGCTCTTTAGGTCAGACTGTAAGAAAACCACAAAGTTATCAGCAAGAAAAAAACAAAATAACTGCAGGCATGGCAAGACTTGTGTATGGAGAAAGGGCTGAATAATTTAGGAGCGGTTAGTCAGAAGACAAATATGAGATGGCAGATAGAAGTATGCAAACTAGAGGAAGATAAGAAGTTCTGTTGGATGCCTCCTATTTACCCTTCCTTATAAAAGCGAGATCAAAAGACAAATTAAATCTGATAAAAAGAAATACAACATGCAATTAACTTGTAGAATTCATTGCCACGGGATATAAAGGAATAACCAGGGAAAATTAAAGACAGGATTGGATGTTTCTCCCTGAACTGCTGGAATTAGCTTTTCCAGGGGATCCAAATTCCCGTAGGAGTCAGTCACTGATCACCGAATGTCCGAACAAAAATATTGTGTGTTTGGCTATTTGGGCTGCAGGTATTAATGCCTTTTTTAGAGGTATCTGACACTAGTCAGCAGGTAGAAAGACACCAAATGGGGCTCCTCCATGATCCAGCACAGCAGGGGAAGCAGTGCTATCTCTGTGCTGGGTCCTTGTAACCACACAGGTAGGAATCTATAGGCAGGAGCCTGCACTTTCACGGCCTTTTCAATCCTACTCTAAAATCTCAGGGAGGGGCAGGCAGGCAGGGTGTCTGGAAGAGTCCGTCTAACGGGTTCCCAGGCTGTGCACAAAGTGAAGGTGATGCAGTGGTATGGGAGTGGAAAGGCCAAAAAAAGGTGGCAACAGAAAAATCTTGGGTGTGAGGGTGAGAGTGGACAGGCAAAAATTAAGAAGTCGTGGTGCTGAAAACAGCAGCACAGAGAAGAGTGTGTCTCTGAGGGAGAGGAAAAGCCTGTTTGTAGGTGGAGAAGGAAGAGACAGTGTTAATAATCTGCTCTCAAATTCACAGGGTGGGGGAAAAAGACCCAGTACCTACGGGAGTTACCTAATGCAGGTGTTGAAGACAGGAACAAGTCAGTGTTGACTTAAAAAGATGAATTCCTACCTTAAGTTTTCTGAGCCATCCTCTGGAGGCATATACCTCTCTCTGCTGCTTAAAACCCAAACTTGCATCCCTAACCTATACTATTTTGGATGTCTGCACAGCCAGTGTGAGTGCCTCCTGGGACTCCTCTGTTTCTGTAAATACAGAGTTTACTCAGACGGTATGGAAACAGAGATCTTCAGTCACTCTTTATCCTCAGCTGCTGTCCCACCTACAAGTTGCGGGTGGGCAGCTGAAGAGGGACTACCGTGCCAGCTAGAAGCATTATATGTTTCTGAGAACACTAGTGTGGGTCACCTTGCAGCCGCAGCCACCCTTGAGACTTCCCGGTGTGGGAGATGTGAAGTAAGAAATAGAAGCTCTGTTCAGTGCTTGTCTGAGAGGGAAAACAATCAGTCCCAACAGGAGGCAACCCCAGAATGAGACTTTAATACAGCAGAGTGTGCCACCCTGCGTAACAACCTTTCGACTCTGCCTTGTGACATTTTAATCCAAAACGAAGTGGTCCCCAACGTGGGGTCTCACGAGCAGGCTGGGCTGGCGGAGGGGAGCACCAGGGCCAAAGATGCCCTGCCTTCACCCTGGCTGCTCCTTGGGTGGTCGCAGACACACGTGGGGCCACCAGGATCAGGGCATGAGGGTGGGAGCAAGGGCCTGGAGCTGCCTCTATCTGCGGCAGGGACGACTTAGGCCAGACTCAAGCAAGCATTTACACTGTTTTGGAGCCTACATGGCTTGATGTAAGATAGATCTGGTGGACATCTTGCTGAGCTCTGTTATTGATAGCAATATCATCTACCAGCGGAAAGGTAAATGCTCACTTTTAAGAGTTATGATCACGAACTTTAAGATAAAAAAATGTAATTTTTCTTTAAGAGGATCCTACAGGTTGTGGGAGCCTGGTGCTTAAGTGCTAGGGGTAGGAAGGGAATGGAGGAAATTAAAATGTGTAGAACATGCCCAATTTGCCATCTAGAAATATGCAAATATTTCTACTTAGCTGTATTAAACTTGAGATATAAATACTATAACTCTGTTACACAATATAACAATGTTGTTACATTTTCAGATCCTTCCTAATTGCTGTGCTTAACACCGCAGTTGTAAAAAAGAGGAATTAAAAAACTGTACTTTCTGTCTTGTACACAAGTCTTTTTCTAATGTAGAAGTTGGAGTGCAACCACTCAAGGTATGGTTATAAAACCAGAGATTTTCTGCAATTTCCACTGGACTCTTTGGCCCATCTGTCACTTTACCAGTGCTGGTGGCAGCACACACCTCTCTGAAGGGATGTACGAGAATGGAAACATCTGTGGAGAGTGAATTTCTTCAAGCTTTGCGATCACTAATAAGCTAGTTGCAGGGCTGGATGAGGACACCTGGCAATCAGTTTGACTCTACTGAACAAAACAGTAGGAAAAGCTTGTGTTTTAGACTGTCAGCATTGCTAGTTAACAAATTAAAGCTGAACAGATACCAGAAAAACGCATTTGAAGAAAACAACACTCTCTCTAAAGCAACTGAAAATGCCTATTTTTCTAAAAGACAATACAGCCAAGTAAAATGAAACCACTGTTTTTAACTGACTGCACCATTGACCCTTTTCCTGGAGACCTCTCTCACACACAGATGACCTGAACAGAAATAAACTAGTCTTCAGCAAAGACAGCAACAAAGTTGCAGAATTAAACAGGCATAACAGAAATAATTATAAACTGAAACCACCAAAGAGATGGAAAGACATACAACAAATATAAAATAGCAGCATGTTGCCTGCTGTTGTACACTTCCAGGTGAATGTAAAAGGAACAAAGTGATCTGTGCACAAGGATTAGTAAAAACGGCAATTATTACAGAAATACTTAAATAAGGTAGTTGCCCACAATACAATACCCAGGACGATCAGGTAGATCACCCTAGAGACTGGACATTAGGAAGCGTTTCTTTACCAATGGGTGGTCAAACACTGGAACAGGCTCCCTAGAGAGGTGATCGATGTTTGAAGCCTGTCAGTGTTTAAGAGGTGTTTGAACAACGCCCTTAGTAATTTGCTTTAATGTTTGGTCAGCCCTGAAGTGGTCAGGCAGTTGGACTAACTGATCATTGTAGGTCTCTTCCAAAAAAAAATCTGTTCTATTCTATTCTATTCTATTCTATTCTATTCTATTCTATTCTATTCTATTCTATTCTATTCTATTCTATTCTATTCTATTCTATTCTATTCTATTATCATTTCCATGACATTTTCCCTATTTACATAGGGCTTTCAAACCATTCTAGA
>Ga0065711_1027134_pt1 | contig 53641 bp, 35 predicted proteins | sample Hoacrofraction12_FD_59098 | JGI IMG/M metagenome (GOLD analysis project Ga0065711, IMG submission 59098) | Hoatzin crop microbial communities from Cojedes, Venezuela - Epithelial fraction 12 v2 (version 2) | ecosystem: Host-associated > Birds > Digestive system > Esophagus > Crop | place...
GGCTTTTTTTTTTTTTTTTTTTTTTTTTTTTTTTTTTTTTTCATTTTACAGTGTATTCATGTTTCCTAGGGAGCGGAATGGGGGAGAGGGACTTCGTTCAAGAGCCACATGGCCTGCTTCCAATTCTGATAGATAAAGTCAACCTGCTTGGCCCCACCAACAGGAAATAGGATGCTGCCCCTTTAAGCGGACTGTGAGGAGTATGGAATTACAGCTAACTTGGTTTGGAGCCTTTGTGTAAGGCTTTCAGGAAGAGATAAACCATTAATCATGCACAATTACTCTGACCTTGCATGAACTAAAGCCTCTCTGAACACATAAGATTGCCGTCTCTGGGGACCTTGAGATACTGACACGATCAGCTCAGTATTAGGGCATTGGAAACTGCAGCACAAAATGGCTGAAAGCTTGGCCTTTATTTCCTTTTCTTAAACCGGAGTCTTTCTTTCCACCCAGGATAGGTATTTATCTTTCTAACATACTTGCAGTGCAAACTAAGGAAAAGTCATTTCCCTTGAGCCAGGATTTGAGTTTATAGAATGTGAGTGGGAAATGGTGGCAGTGCTTGAGAGAATAAATTACGTTTGTTTTTTGATCAAATGTTTTCTTAAACTTACTGAGGTCGAGTTCTTCACACGTGTTTCTGCTGTCTCCCTGTGGGGGACCCTCTTTTTCTCTGGGGTTAGTACAGCTCTTAGCACAGGCGTTATGGTCAGTGGCAGATTCTTAGGTACTTCTGCAGTGTAATTTATTTTTGGTGATGGTATTGCTTTCCCAATACCATCCTCACCTATTTTAATTAGATTTTAGATGGTGATTTTCAGGGTCAGTTTACATTCCCCCTATTAGTCTTATTTAGCATTTCTCTTGCCTCTCAAACTCTTTAAACAAACATGTCTCACACACGTACTATGATGTACTTTCCTCTCTCACTTCTGTCCCCAACCTCCTGGCACTAGCAGCAATATGTAAAATAATAATAATAAATGAGCAATTAAGTATTTACTCATTAAGTAATTATTGATTTAAACTTGTCATTTTTCAAAATTACGGTGAGCTAAAAATGCACATGAGCAGTTGCAGAAGCTCAGCTAACTCAGGAAAAGGCAGTACCTAGTTTACAATTGATCCTTCATCATGAGTTTGATCCCTACGTCTTTGTCCTTATGTAAAATTTTATACCACTATAAATATTTTACTTATATATGCTATCTTTTTACATTGTTATTTACTGAAGTGCAACATGTATTTTGAACATAATTTTATATCAATACAACTATCTTTTCACCTTTTCACAAAGGATTAATGATATGCATATCTTTGGATCTGCAGTAGGAAGTTTATACTACTTTAACTTACAGTTAGTAAGTTCCGACAGTTAGTAAGTAACACTTACATGAATAGTAGAAAATTTGTGTGTGGAGAAGCCCTGCAGAGCACTAGTCTTGCTGTCCCTAGTTTACATCTTTAGAAGATTAAAATACCTTTTAAAAAGAAATGTTCTTTGTCTCTGGAAAACCACAAATGGCTTTTTTTTAGGGTCTCGATTTTACACTGTCTGTGACTATTTGACTTCGGTTGTAGAAGATCTGACTATAAGACTGCAAGGGTTCTTGTTAGATGTGTTTATTCATCTGTATTTTTCAAACCCTCAATCAGCTGCCGGCAACCATCTCCATTACAGGGAAGGTTGACATGACTATGAATTCTGCTATTTTAGCCTTAATTTTTCTGCAAAAAGATTTGTGTTTGAAACCAAATCGTTCCCTCTGTATCTCTCAGGAAGACTTCATTAGAATTTGCACAGATTGCTGCCCCTCTCTTTGCTCTACATGTGACAAAGACTTGGAAAAACTCTAATCTTGCATAGACTTTATTTGTCAGTATTTTAAGGTTCCAGTGATTAAAAAGTTCTGTCCACTGAAGTAGTAAATTTCTGATTTTTCAGAGATGAGGTTTTAAGAAAATGGAGATGGCTCATCACGCATTAAAGGACTGGAGGACGGAATCCAAACTGAAATACATGTCCAATTCTGACCAGCGCCTCTACGCTTTAGAAGAGGATGGGTAAGTCCAAAAGAAATAAGTTTACTCTCTGCATAGTGGATGATGCAGAGAAAGTGTATTGGGAACTTCTCCCTAAAAACTGATTGAGAAGGTAAGCATAATGAAAATGCCACAAGTACAGTGGTAAAGATTGTTTTTTTTTAACAGGTAAAATATCTGGCAGGAGCATCAAACCTGTTGCTTCAGGACATGGGTTGCTCTAACTACTGGAAGTAAGGAGCAGTTGTTTTGTAAGGAAAGTTTCACCAGATTGTTTGCTGCAAGCTTTCTGCATAGTGTTCCTGAGCCACGTTCATAGTCACTGTTAATAGCAGACTGCTGGATTTGGTTACAGCTGATTTCATGTTTTGTGTTGGAACGGTGTTAGAAGACTCCCTGTGCCACTACCCAGTGGGGGTGAGACCCCGGTGTGACGGAGCTGTCCAGTACTGGCTGCAGAGGACAGACACTGTGCTGCTTCTCCTTGGGTATTCTTTTAAGTTCTTTTCCTCCTGTCCTTTACATTTTCCACTAATGCATTCTAAAGGTACTGCCAATGGCTAAAGGACTGTAGATTCTAAGAAATATGCTACAGAAACTCATTGAAAACAAAACAAAACAAAAAAACCCCCAGGCTTACTAAAGCAGATGGATTGAATATTTAGTGGAAGCTTAGTGAAGACTGTAGAAATGAACAGAAGGAGGGGAGCATCTAAAAGGAAAAATACCATTTAGATGTTATCATCCAAAATTAACAGTCTGGAAGGACAAGTTCATTTTGCCAGTATCGCCAAAGCAAGATATTTCTGAACATTGAACTGGCTTGTATTCAGGATGAAGAGATACTGGAAGTACAAAAGCAAGCTGTTAGCTGACTGGGTAAGCCACTGTTGGAATAGATTTCCATAGGATGTGGTTGATTCATTGTCACATGGAGTGTGAAGACTGAGACTGCATGTCTGTTTTAAACTATTCTGCATTTCAACCAGGAGATAGTGCTGTTAGTAATGCTGAGTTTATGTAGTGGGGAAGGATAATTCCTTTCACTGCAGGAGTTTTGCAGGATTTCAGGCCATATGACAGTATTGGTCCCTTCTGGTGTTCAATATGTGAGTCTGTGAAATTATCTTTTGCTGAAGTAGGGTGCGAACGCACAGACTTGCTCTGTTGATGGTGCTGTGGGCTCACAACTGCTCATGGCACTCTTGGGCATCTTTGACATAGTGCTAGCTTCCAGAAAAGCATGAGGTGTCAACCCTGCTCCTCTTTTAGGAAGGGGACTGTGGAAGGGATAAGGATTAGTTGTGAGTGAAAAAAGGCAGAAGCTTGGTGATAGAAGTGGATGAGGGGAGTCTGTGCTGAAGTGTATGCTTTGCTGCACGTGCTGCAAGGGACAAACTGAACAAAGGTAGATTCTCATTGGGTGTAGACCAGCTTCAGTCAAAAGTGAATCAGCTGAAGTCAGTGTCAGAGCTGCTGTCAGAAATAAAGCTTGAAGTGAGTGGTAGCAGGCCCACATTGTTGTTCTGCTTTGTTTTTAGTCTTGCTGCACCTCATTGTAACCAAATGTGTGGAAAGATGCATTGTAAAGGGTTTTAAAATGGAACAGTGTGCCACTGGAAGGGCAAAGGACAACCCACTGCTTCCTGGTTGCGGTCCAGATGTTTATTCTGTATCTACACTGCAGTGCTGTTAGTACAGCTAGTGTAGTTGTTCCTGAGACATCTGTTAACGAGCTGGCTTCAATACTGTTGTCTGCACTGCCAGAATTATAATATACTCCATGTGGACCTACAGGCTGATCTTCTCAAGTAAGTATTATAGACTCTGCTTCTCCCTCTTGCTGTAGTGCTCAGAGTACTGATGCTTATTACATTAAAACCAACTCGGCCATGTGTATTCAAGCTATTCATGCTTTGGACTGAATGTGTGGAGATTTTCTTTAGTTTTATATTTGATTTTACAAAATCTAGAACCTGATCAGACAGATTCTGCAAGTCCTGAACCTGTCCTGGGTTTGCCATCCTGTATTTGAAATCTGAAAGCCTTTGTTTCTGTGGGTCAGAGAGATGAAAAATGAGACACACACACTCAGGCGGTATAGATCTGTGTAGATTCTTTGCTCCTGACAGTCCAGGTAACTCAGTTAAACCAGCAGAATGGTTGGCTGAGGGACTGTATCATACTAATAGGAAAGAGAGAATTCTAGGGGTTAAAGGCAAGAGCATCCTTTTTATAATTAGGACAGATCAGAAGTGGAGCAAAATGTTCTTGCAGCTGAATCAGCTGCCCTCTAACCAGCCTGGAGTCTGGAGCTGAGGCCTGATGGACACTTGTACGGAATGCAATTTAATCTGTAATGGCTGAGAAGGACTCCTCAAAGTCTGCAGCAAATGGCAATTATTGTCCCTTTTTGTCACATCCCCCCCAACCAAAGCAAAAAAAGAGGAAAATTAATGAAAACAACAAGGAAGGATCCTAACTAGCATGCCCTGCCTTCCCCATTCTGTTGAAAAATCCTCTGCAATGTAGTGACTGAAATGAGCTGCCCAGTATAATAAAATCTCTTGAGCACCAATGTGAAACAAGAATTCCTCCCCCACACATGCATACACACCCCTTTTCCCTAATGAGCAGGGAGACGCCAGCTTGGGGGCTGCAGCCAGTGTTAAATTAGCAGAGAAGGCCATCCGAAGTGGTCTGACTCCAGCGTAAACTGCCTTAAGTGTCTGTTTATTAAATCACACCACCGCTTAGAGTCTGCCCTGCTGCCACATCAGAGCTGTCTGCATACAGACAAATCCTGGGCAGTCCCAGGGGAACTTGGTCCAACTGGATACTGGTAGTAATAAAGCCAGAGGGGGGTGAGAGCAATCCACCACCAACAGCCCCCTTGTTAGACTCCATCATGTGTTATTCTTCCCGAGCAGAAAAGGCTGTATCTAAGGTCACTGCGTGCACTTGTGACAGCAGGGAACCTGGGTATCTTGAAGCTGGAAACTCTTCCTCTTCCCTCCATTTTACAAAATGTAAGTCATGGCGGGCATTTTCTTGCCAAACTGCCTTGTATAAGCCTTGGAGCCATAGCTTTCCTCTATCAGTTCTTGTTGGGAAGTATGGCCTTCAGCTTCAACCCTGTCTAAGGCTTTGGAAATAGAGAAGCTACTGCTCAAACCTTAAGACCTCGCATTAAAGCAGAGGAAAATCAAAATGCTTCTGTGTATTTGTACAGTGGGAGGTACAATGAGAGTTTGATTCTGGATGGGATTTCTATACATGCCTGCAAAATGGTAATATTACATGCTCTGCAGTTAAGACAGACAGGAGAGATATCCAAGCTGTAAATCTTGTCCTGGCAGTCAGGAGACATCACTTCTTTTTCTGCTAGTTCTGGGAGAAAATGTTTACCGACAGCCCTGCTATATTCCCTTATTTCTCAAAGAGTAGTTCTTAAATACAATTGGAACCAGGGCTGCTGGTTTATGACTCCTACTTGTATTACCAATTGGACTGTCTTGCTCCCTACTGTACTCTTCCAAGATAAGTCGTCTTTTCTGCATGAATCCCTGGAAAAGAATCTTGATGAGAAGTGGATAACCCTCTCATCCCATAAAAAAGCCTAGGGTAAAGTCTCTGACATAGTCAAAGTTTATTCTCATGAACTGTAGGGGTCAGTTGAAGAGCTCTTAAATTTGCCATCCTTCCACTGCACAAAGATCTTTCTCTGTAATATGATTTTTAAGCTTCAAAGAAGTTTCATCCATGTGGTGTCAGGTCAGGAAATTGAATGTACAGCACGTAGCTCCGTTTTTATTAATTTTATCAAATTGGTGGTGGATAGTTCCACGCATGTATCTATCTCCTGCTCAGCCTGCTGTTGTATGTCTTCCATGAGGGAGTTTTTGCTGCACGTAGGCTTCCAGAGACTCCATTGCAGTCCAGATGGCCATCTTCTGTTAGAGCGGATTAGGAGTCGTGGTCAAGCATCCTTTTTTGAGGTGGCCCATTGACATTGTAGAAGAGCAGCAGTTGCTGAGCTAATTTGTATGAGGAAGAAGCTATGGAGAGTTTAATACGAAGTGGCTGGTTTAGCTGGCAGAAAGGGAGAGGTGGGCTGTTTTCCATTTCCCTTTAAAATGTCAAACACTAATAGTCTCTTCCGATCATCCTAAGATTGCCAAATAATTGACTCCGGCCTACAGCAAAAAAAAACCTCCCTGATCAACAAAGCAGGAAGCTGATGACAGCAATTGCCTGAACGTGTCCAAATTAGTCAACCCCTTGCAACCCCAGCAGGGTCAACAGTGGCAGCCCAGAGGTCGTGGGGCAGCAGGAGATGGAGGCTGAAGATTGCCCTGCTTCCTCTGCCCTCTCATGCCTCCAGGACATAGCAAGGAGAAGAGGGCTTCACAGCTGGAGCAGCCAGCACCTGAACGGCATGTCCAACAGAGATCTGTTTATTCAGAAGATCTGCTGTATGTTAGCCAAAACACAGGGTTCGGGTAAGAAAGGGGGAAGTGCCTGTCTTTGGAAGTGGCAGCGGAGCAGTTGTGCTCTGTGAGGGGCTGACCCGGTGTCAGACAGCTCCTAGCACGTTTCCTCTTTATGTCCTCCAGGGTTTGCTTGCTTTGCTGCACAGAACTGACACGTTCACAACAAGCTGGTGTCTGTCCCATCCCTGTATTATTTTTTCTGTGCCTTCATTTGTTCTTTTGCAGCTGTGCAAGTGACTGCGGCGATATTTGGGTACGTGAATGCTACCCTGGTATATAGCCCAGTAAAACTTATGAACATAGAGTATTTAGGAATACGCATACAGACAGGATCTCAGAGAGAAGCCAGAGAAGGATACCCACCAAGCCATTCCTTAGCTGGGTGCCTTATCAGCACATCCAGTTAGGCGTGCTGGGTTTTTTGATTTTATAAAGCAGTAGAAGTAAAGCAGCAAAGAATCTCAGGCCCTGTTCTGCTCTCTCTTGTCTTTGAAAGGACTGCAGGTATGCCTGTGACTTCTTGAAGGCAGCTCAAGCATCTAAGGGTTGTGGCATTTTCGTAAGATTGTTTTAGGACTCAGAGGGAGAAAGAGAGAAGCGTTGCCTCAGAGCTCCCAAGCAATACCACTGTTGTTACAGGTGGGATAAGAAAGTTTTAAGACTAGGCTCTTTGTCTGCTAGCCTGTTTCTTATCTGTGTTTCCTAAAGCAGAGGAGCCGGGGATGGGGAGCCTTCTCCTGACAGCTCTCTGGGTGCGCTGCTGCAGGTCAGGACCTCTGCCCACAGAAGGAGCACTGCCTGTAGGCCTCCCACGTCTCCTCACGGAAGCCTGAGCTGGATGCTCTGTCACACTCTGACAAAGGTCACTTTTACATCCTGTCTTCTAAAAGGTCACAGCATGACCCCAGGTGCAGGAGAAAAGGAGGAGGGAGAAGAAGGCTTTCTCTCTTCTTTTTTTCTCTCTCTTTTTTTTTTTTCCAATTTGTTACTACTGCTGGAAAAAATACACCTTGCCTTTGCTCTTGTACTACCACCTCTCTCTCAGCCCATACTGGCACCTTCTCTTCCTAAATGCTGTAGTGTAAGTTTTACCCTGGTAGGTTTAACTGGCTGCTTACTGGATTTTGTCCTCTTTCTCCACTTTGTTGTATCTGCAGAGCTATAGCTGTCCTGTTGATACTCCTTGAAATTAATAAGCAACCACTTCTAACCTTACTGTGCCCTCCAGATGCAAAACCATATGAGCACACTTCTCCAACGCAGTTTTTGTAAGATGTATAAGTGCATACATAAAGATAGTTTTTCCCCTGAGGGCTGGGAGGGGGGAAAGTAACAGTCCTTCTCTGACTCATTCTGGTATATTGTGTCAAGTGGATACATCTCCTGAAGGGAGAGCTACTTTCTCTTGCTCTGTTCTGTCAGCATTTACACGTCAGTGAGAGACAGGGTTGAGAGGTAAAAGCTAAACCCTCAGGTGTCGCACACTGTGCTGCATAGTTGTTTCCCAAACTGGGATTTACTAAATCACCTAGAGGACGAAAATAATTTCTTTTGCTTGACTTAAAGAAGGCCAAATAGTTAAAAAGACATTTATGTTCAAACCCTATATGGCTTCAATTCAGGACTAGTGTCTTTAGATGCTGGATCATCTTTCCAGTGTTACTTGAAGTTCTTCCTTGTTACAGAATTTGCAGCAGCGATAGAATTGTTTTCTGCATTTCAGATACTGAGGAAAGGGAAAAATATAGGAGGCCTCTCAGTGTCTGCTTGTTTTAGTATTTTTTTTTCTTAGGCGTTGGACTGTGTTACCAAAGACAAAGGTGCTGGACATGGTTCTGTTGGTGGGATACTGCAGTGGGTTGTTACAGGTGCTAGTTGTAATCCTTCAAACAGCAGAAGTGGGAGATTGACTTTTAGGACCTAGTTGACTTTGTGAGGACAATAGCTTGATACAAGCTATTTTTTTGCAGTATTCATTCTTCACAAGGAATTTCCTTCAGATGTTTAAGTAGGGATATAAAAGAGGTAGAGAGAGAAATGTGGAGGAGTCACCTTTCAGAGAGCTCACTATAACTTTTGTATAGGAAACAGTCTGCCCCTGGCTAATCTTTGAAAAATAGATAGTCAAGATTTCAATTCTATAATAATATAATAATGTACATCTGTCTTAGATATATGTAAGGGCTCTTATTACTCATGTATCTGAGTCACATCTCGCAATATGGTGTTTTTTTAAGGTGGTGTTCCTTTAATAAAGGTACATGCTATTAGCCCAATATTATGAAGTTACTAAAGATGGGCCTGCTTTCAATTGTGTAAGTACCATAAAAAAATCCATGCCTGAATGCTGAGATCTCAAAGGAAATGTATGCAGCTTCCAGACTGCCCACTAGGCCGGTCTACCTGTTCCTGACCATTAACTAACCAGATTGGTAGGACTCTTATATATTGACTAGGCCACAGAATATGCAAAATCTCTGGAAAAGTAGTAACTTCTGTAAGGTCTAAAACTAGGTCATGGTTGAGCCAGGAATACCAATGAACTGAGCTACCTGTTGAGCAAAAAAAAAAAGGAACAAATAGCCATGATGAAGAATACCCAAGGGTAATTTTCCAGGTTCCCAGTCAGAATGGAGACTGCTCCACTAATTAGGCCTTAAAAGGTCTTTTCTATTCTGTTTAAATTCTTATAATATCCCCCTCACCAAGATATGAGGGTGTCTGTCTAAGGATGTCTCTCTTTTCATTCTTTTCAGCTGTGTTTATTTTCCTCTCTCCCCTACCCATTCTTTCCAAGTTCATGAAGAGCATTCAGACCCCATGAGGGGGTCTCTACAGATGCCCTAAGAAGATTAAGCTCTCTGAATATTTCATGTCCCTGATTGACAGCTCTTGAGGACCTCTTGTAAGCCTGGCGCCCGTATTCTTGTTTTTTAAAAAAAAAAAAAAAAAAGAGAGAGAGAGAGACAAGAAAATCACATCCACAGAAAAAAAAAATTGATCCTGTGGGCCCAACCTCTGCTGACAGAAGGCACTAGACGGAGGCAGTTCCTCCCGGACATCTCCCCCTCCTTTTCCCTCCCCACCAGTCTCTACTGTGAAATAAAAGGAAGGTAATGGGATTTTAAGAGGCAAGGAGTAGTTGGATGACGTGGTTGCTGCCCCCTCCCCCTCCCCGAGCTCCAGTGCTTAGGCTCATGGCCCCTCAAGAGCTGTTGTGAGGCTCCGTCCCTGACTCGCGCTCTGTGCCAGTTTCCTACTTTTCTAACAAGCTGACCTAGCTGAGCCCGTGGCCTCTCATTAGAGCCAGCCCTGTGCTCTCCTGCAGCCGTTTCACCCCATTAAGCGTTGCCCCCTGGTTGACAGCGGGAAAGGGAGCCGGCGACCTGTAAATTCTCATCAGACTGCTTTAGATTCTCCCTTCCCCCTTAATCATCCCATAATAGGCAGCTGAGAAGTTTCTTCTTTATTTAGAAAGGCAGGGCCAAGGAGATCTCCTCACATGCTGGGTTTGGGAGACATTCCTTGATGGAAACAGGAGGATGAGGATGAGGGGGGAGAAAGGCAGAAAGAAACAGCTCCTAGCCTTTTTTACAACTGAAGTGCAGTGAGATTTGCTGCTGCACTTGCTATAGGTACCAGTGTTGAAGACAGCAAGGTCCTATTCGCTTCTTACCTGATGCTACAGGAGTAAGTGCATTGCACAGAGTCTGTTCTTGTAGCCAGGTGGCATTTAACGTGGGATCTGTTAAGCTTACCTGAGAATTGTAAGCCTTACTTACAAGGGAGGTTGTGGAGTCTCCTTCTCTGGAGATATTCAAGACCTGCCTGGACAAGGTCCTGTGCAGCCTGCTGTAGGCGACCCTGCTTCGGCAGGGGGTTGGACTGGGTGACCCACAGAGGTCCCTGCCAACCCCGACCATGCTGGGATTCTGTGATTCTGTGTTACTAGGAATAGCAATTGTCACTACAGAAATACTAACAATGAAAGGCCCCAATCCTTCCACTTGCTCTTTATTGACTTGAGAAGGTCACTTGGGATTCTTCGCATCATACCTTTTCCAGCTAACACATTTCTGGGGCTTGCTTGAGATACAGGTGTATATTTCTTGTGCGGCTTATCCAAACTTGGGTTTGTAGGCCTTTGCTCCAGCTTGTTTTCAGACCAAAGAGGAGCATTTTACAGGATTATGCTGCTGGGGCATGTTTCAGTTCTGCTAAAAGAGGTGTGACAAGAGGGTGAGGAGATTGAGCTCATTCCTTCTCAGAGTGAAGGAACTGGAAACAGTCATGGTTTTGACTGCCTGTGTTTGCTAAATGTAAATGAAGGTGAAACTTTAAAGCTTTCTTTTGAGCTATTGCTGAGGTGTAACAGGCTGGGTAAGGACATAGTGAGGGTGGGCGAGCCTTGTCAGTACTGAACGTGTTTTCATGGCTTCAGCACGTCATGCCTGCACCACACAGACTGAGTACTTCTTCCCATCTTTGGACTCTACAATGGTTGGGGTTATTGGTCCCTTACTCCAGATTTAAAGTTTATTTTTTAAGATGTTGTTTATAAGATGTTGTAGAGCTGATAAAGAAAAGATAGTTGCTACAGGTGGGAGGAATAAGTGAACCAGAAGGCAGAAGGTCCTAGCAGTGTTTGTTGTGGACTCCCATCATTTAGGGTAAGGATGGTCGGGGAGCAAGGATAGAAAAGGGAAGCAGGTAAGTTGGAGGTCTCTGCTGCTGCATGCACAGAAATTGGCACAGCTTCCTGTTGGCAGGTTTACAGGAATAATCCACCATGCTGGGCTACTCCACAAATTTGGTGCAACGGGATTATGACCGTGCGGGTAGGCAGAATGATCACTGCTGAGTGATTAGGAGACTCTACCAACTTTTGCAGTACTCTAAGCTTTTCCTTGCTCAAGAATCCAGAGTTGCTGGATTCAATTTAGAGTCTCCCCTTTGATGTTAGGCTTGTCTGCTCAGCATGGTTGATCTCCAGCGTAACACAAATCTATATTAAACTTGAAAATCCTTTCTATGTAGGCCCGGTATTTCTGTGTGAGATGTCTGGACAACTCACTTAGCACTTGGGTCCAATTGAGTACTGGACTCTTCAAGTTGCATGTAGGATGTTATATGTAAAAAACATAGACAATTTTACAAAGCATCTGTCGAGCCAGTAAGTTATGCAATAGCATCACCTTTTTAAAGTTAGTTATTATTGTTAACAACCAATTGGTGTCCCGTTTACTTGCAATAACAATCTTGGTGGAATGCCAGGGCCATTCCTCAGTAGAGCTTATCCTGCCAGTGTTCTCTGGATGGGGTATGCGGCATACATCACGGCTTGTCTGTGGCTGCAGTTCATTATTGTGGGTTAGGGGGAAGAGAAGAGCATCTGGGCACTTGTAACCATCATGGAAAAGATTTGCCTACAAATAGAATCAAAGGAAGCATTAGCTTTTGATTAGTCTCACACCACTGGTGGTAAGCTTTGTAAAGGCTCGATTGTTACGGCACAGTTCTAGTCCTTATCTCATTTGTTACTACTGGAGCTGCCAGACAGAGTTCAGGGTTCCAGTCTGCACCCTGCCTGTCAGTCCTCTGTGCCTGGGAGAGCTGTGTAGACAGCACACTGTCAACAGCGGTGCCAGTGGTTTTGAAGAAATATTGTCCTCTCCTACTGCAATGAAACAATGGGACATGAACGAGATTTTCATCTTACCTGTATCCACTGATACGAAAAAACTCAGCAGACTTCATCATAGCCCTACCAGATTCAGGAAGAATGAATCCTAGGTCTGGGAACTTCCTAAGTTTTGAAGCAGGAAGAATCATATCCACGGGGTTTTTTGTAGTGGGTACAGTCTCTATAGATATGATCCTTGATCTAAGGTCAGTGAAACCCTTTTTTAATCCAGTTCTGTTCTTTGACTTAAAGCAATTGTATGAGGAATTTCTGTCTGATTCCTTAAGATCTCCTCCTCTACTCAGCTTCTTTGTCAGGCTGAGCAGAACTGCTGAGCGTGACAGAGCCTGGAGCCAAAGCTACCTGTTAGTCATTCCCAGCTTCTTACATGGTTTGCCCAGTCTCTCTCATAGACACAGAGAAGGAGCACTTCCAAAGCAACTGAGCGCCTACCATCCTCTCATCACTCCTTTTTCAATTTTAGATGAGCAACAAATAAAGCGGGGAAGAGTGAAGGTCATTTTTGTTGATGGCAATTGGAAGTCAACCTGTTGGCCTACTTGCAGAGTTTTGCTTCTGATCAACCACACTATTTCATCTGTAATTAAACAAGAGATGTTTTTGTTAGAACGAATCTGCTGACATTTGGGACTGATGGGGTTTTTTCACTACCCAGCTTTTAGGTATCTGCCTTCACTGATAGGATTAGGAGACCACTCATATGCTATGCTCCTGCTCTGGATGCTCTGTAGAAGCCTGCCTGCCTCTCTCTGCTGTCTGCACAGAGGCTTTCCCTAGCTTAGATAACTGGGGCAGACATTAAAAATATCCCTCCGTGCGACAAGCTCCTTTGCTTAGGGAGGAATGTAAAGATCCTCGTGCACTGGTGTGTTGCAGTGGTCAAGAAGGTGGATTGTTGTTTTGTTTGTTTTTTTTCCAGGAGCAATTTCTCTCATTTTATATAAAGCATGGTGGAGTATACAGCATATTGGTAATATCACATTTTTCTGGTCTAGTCACACATAGGAAAATATTTACGAAGACATGTCTCTTCATCTATATTTAGACACCTTATACAGAACAAACATATTGCTCTTCAAAGCAATCCTCATCTCTCTACAGAATTATAGAATAATTGAAGTTGGAAGGGACTTCTGGAGGTCGTGTGATCCAAGCCCTGCTCAAAGCAGAGCGGGGATAGCAGTTCAGGATCCTGCTATCCATTCTTGATACCATACAGCAGGGAACTGGCTCTTCCCAGTAAGGTTTTCAGGAGTCCGTTGCTGCAGTCCTGCCAGTCCTCCCTGCTGGCATGGCCTTTCTGTGGTAGCTGTGGCAAAGGGAGACTCTCTGACCTCTGCGTTAGAATAGAGGTGGACTGGGTTTGCTGGGGGTGTCTCAAAATTGCAAATTCACCCACCCAAGCGGAAAATTGCCCATAGCTATGGTGCTGTATATGTTAAAAAGTGGTTATCACAGTAATAATGGGATGAGAAAACTAAGGGTTTTCATTAGGAATAAAAGAATGGTAATGGAAAATCTGGGTTCTCTGTTGAAATGGTTGTCCATGTTCAAAACCAGAGTGGAATTTAAACTTGTTTTGTACGGTTCTGAAATTTCTGGATAATTTTTTCCATTTTAATTTGTGGTTAGGAGTAGAACCAGAATGACTAAGATACCTCGCAGTTTCTTCTGGCCTTTGGAGCTGTGAGAAGAAGTAAAAATGCACTAGAAATCACACACAAGGTAATAATTTCCTCAAAGGTTTGGAGCCCAGTTTTGCAGAGTTAGGTTTGCTTCAGTTTCCAGTTGGACAACAGTCATGAGTGCTTACTTGGGTCAAATACAGGGCCTGGGTTTGCAAAGAGGACTGTGTCAGTGAGGCCCTGTAGAGGCAGGCCTGGGTTCTGGAAGATTTTACCCTCAGGTTGTACTTGTTGCTCCATGGAGTCCAGTGCAGGAGAGAATCATTGTCTTTGTCTTCCCTCATAAGAGAGAAGAAATTTTCACTGAATGTTATCATAGGTCTCGGGAATGTCCCTTCATTTTTTAGGTTCTGAAGGTATCATCAAAGAGAAACACTGGTCTTTTCATCCAAAAGTGAGCTTTTCTACAAGAAAAAGGATCATGTTTATGTTTGCAGAGGTTGCGTTTTGCTTGAATAAGCTGGCTAAAATTTGGAGTTGAAATCCATGAAGTCATTAAATATTTTCATTTGGGTAGAGAGAGATTCTTTTTAAACCGATTTTGCCAATCGTGAGAGCTGTAAATTTAGTATGACATAATGCGCTGCCAGCTGTAAATGTTAGAGAGCATATGGGGAGGAAGGAGTTAAGGATTCTGCTCCATGAGCCATCCACAGCAGGGAATGACCCAGTTTAAAAGGGTTAACAGTATTTGGTTTTTCAGAACTATTTGTTATATCAAGTTAGTGCAGCAGAGGTCACACAGGTCATGGTGCCTCCCCCTTCCCTTTCCATTGCCAGCCGCTATTCCGGTCCTTGTTTCTTCTCTAATCTGATGACCTCAGACACAGCTCTTTCCTTATGATGTTCTTGACAGCATCTTCAGACGATATGCAGCTCGACGCCAGTTGTCTTTCCCTTTTTCTCCTGTCCCTCAGGAGAAAACCTTGGATGCTAAAAGGCACTTTGTGCAGTGGGGGAAAGCCTCAGCAATTTGTTCTGTGGTTTTTGGACAAGAGTAGCTCAGAAAACAGTTTTCCTTGCATGTGTGCTGCTAGCATGGCTGTCTGTCCTTCCTGGTGTGTATTTGTTTCTTTCTGGTTTGGTTTTTTGTTTGTTGGTTTGGGTTTTTTGGGGGGGGAGTTTTGTGTGTAATTAAAAACCTTTTGTAAATCCCAATTTATCCTCCGTACCTTCTGGTCTTTTTCGTCATGGTGTTGCCGAGTGTGTCTTGCAGAGGTTCTGAGCAAATGCTTTTTAGGGAGTACAAGTTAAGATGTTACTATTTGAAACTGGGATGTTTTGACTGGAATTTGCCACATGGGTTTATTAACCAAATGAAGTCAGATTTGCTATCGTAACTGTGAGATTTAAGTACAGAAAATGTTGTTGAGGTTTTCATCCTCATCACTCCCTTCTGACCTCCTCCTTCCAATCGAAGCTTTTCTTAGCTTTTTGCCAGGGTATTTTTATGACCTATTTTTGAAGGTACTGTAGATCCACAGAAACTGGGCTCCTAGAAGTGAAGGAAAACGTCGGGTGCTCGGTGTCTGTTGAAAATCAGGCTAGAAACAAGTGCTAAGTAGGATGCGTGTATATTTTTCAGTCTGACCAGTGTCACTATGTTAATGTTCCGTCACACCATCAACAAGGAATAGAATACAAAACACCCTGCCTGATAGGAGATCAGGAAAGGTCTCGTTTTCCTGGTTCCTCAGTCGCTGGTGTTTTACTGTGCTGCTCACTTTTTTGCACCTGTGTCTCTTTTACCATCCAGTTGGCTGATTTTTTTAAGAAGGTTCCTTGCTTCTCATTTTATTCTGTTGCTCATTATGCAGCCAGAGCTAGGGGAGTTACACATGCTGTTAGCAGATCAAATTAGAGCATAATGGACCGTTTTTCTTCCTTTGCTATGGTTTCTGGGGAGTGTGCTTTGCTTTTTTTAGAGGGACAGGATAGTCAGGTCCTGGATGTCCTTAATCTCCTGAGGAAAATGAATGCCCCCAAAAAGCTACTGTTGGTAATGTTAAAGCTGTTTCGTGCAGCCTTCCCAGGGCTGTGTGGCTGCCAGACCTCAGTGTTTTTAACAGGGCTGAGGGATCAGTGAGAAAAAATGCCTGTGCATATTTGCTTGAATTCAAAAGCAAACTGCAACTCAAGCGTGCTTGTGTGGCCTGCATTTGCGTCTTGATCATGTTCAAGTACAGAAGTGCTACTAGTGTGAATATTCATTAGAAAGCAAAGTTTACTGCTGTGTCTTCTGTTAGAACTTTTTTATACTATACTTGAAGAATGTCCTAGATTTTTAGTTCAGTCACCACAAATTGATATATCTGGAGAGCAGACCTTTATATTCGAAGTTCCATGTAACTGGCAAAGACCTGGTACACTTCATTGTCAGTTATTTCAATTCACAACTTGCTTCTCTGTGGATAAGTTACAAAGTCTGTTTCCCAGTAGCACAGCCAGCTGACACTGGGTAGCAGTCGAAGTGATTATTTGAAGTTGCGTTCTTTGCTGCATAGATCATTAAAAATGGCAACGTTTTGCCTACAGTGTGTGGGGTAAGCTGTGATACTGAGCATGAGGCTGGGATGTGAGACAGTCGCAAGTGCCTGACAGCAGATGTGATAACTGTGGAATACCTGGTGTTTTTCCCAAAAGATGGTTGAGGGTGTGTCCTGGTTTTGGCCGGGATAGAGTTAATTTTCTTTCCGGTAGCTGATGTAGCGCTGTGTTTTGGATCCCAGCCGAAACCAGGACAGGGTGTAACACATAGAAAGTGAGGACTCTATTCAGGTACTGCGTGCAGGTGATTCTGAGTTCTGCTTTCAGCTTTGACATTAACTCTGTCTTTAAACAAGTGAGCTAGCCTTCCTGCCTCAGTTCCCCTATGAATGAATTGTGGATTGTACTGTGTACTCATCTACCTGACAGAGATACTGTTTCTTCTTTTTATATTATAGCAATTTATGAAAGTTTGGTGACCAAGTACAACAAGAAGGGTTTGAAGTCAGAAAAATTTTGGTTAGTGGACTTTTTCAGCTGAGCAGCTGTTGAACATATTGGAAGAAAATGTGTTCAAGTTTCATTTTCTTTAACCTTAGGTGGAACATTCCTAATGTTTCACATTACCTAGGATAGCATAGGTATTGAATCCAACATCTGTATGTTTCAGATCTTCATTCTGGATTCTCTGGGAAGATTTAAAATCTTTGCTCCAGGGCCTGCCCAGATGTTTCAGGATTCTAGAGGGTCGTGGAGTTGCTGTGTCGTTTATCATGCAGTTCTCTGTGCATCTCACCATTGGCCTCGGGACTACCCGTTTTTGGAAGCACAAAGTGGAGAAAGGGTGTATCTGGAGGAATTAAACCCTTTCAAGTTTTGTGGGGTTATTTTGTTGTATTTTGCTTAAGGAAAAAGGCAAGACACTTACTCTTCTGTCATTGCAGCATTCTTCTTACCCACCAAGTCCTCCAGCTCAAAGGACGGTATTGTAACAGGGCAATTTCAAATAACGGAAAGATGTATACAGTTTCTGTAGCAAGGAGGAAAGCATCAAAACAGGAATGGAAATTGGCAGGAGGAGTTCTGAAAGGCCAAAAGTTTCCAGCTGAGAAAGACAGAGAGGAAGTCAGTGAGTGCAAAAGGATTCCCTCTCTCCCCACCTCTCGGCCCCCACCCTCTGTCCTTCCTCCACACCCCACCCGGGGAGATGGGAGAAGAAACTTGGCAAGCCATCTTGTCGCCAATCAATCTGTGGTGTAACAATTAGCACTTAAGCAGCACTCACGCTAAACACAGGCTCAGAAAACACTTAAAAAGGAAACGAAAAAAAAACCCCAAAGCCCAACACAACAACAACAGGGGAAAGCTGGAACAGATCAATGCCACACCGAACAGGAGGCACCTAATACCCCATTATTGACGAGGACGATAGCGCTGTAAGTGTGTACTCTCCATGCTGAGCAATTAGCCGGCAGGACCACGGCAGCGAAGGCAACTCCACCGCAAGAACGCACCCTCCCCTGCTGCCCACCACTTCCCCCAAGAGGTGTTTGATGACAGCTTCATTTGTTAGTGTGATTCCAATAGCTGCCGGCGCCGGCATCCCTTCCATTACGGCGGAGAGTGCGAGGGGAGGCTGGGCAGTAGGCCTGCTCCCCCCCTCCCCTGGCCTGTGGTAACAGAATATAGTAGACACGGAGTCTGTCTGTGCACTGGCTAAATTGATTGTAATGGGTTTCTTAACATGGTGAAAGAGCCGACTGTTTTCTCGCCTCTAAGAAAGGCTGGAGGAAGGAGGAAGTGACTCCAGTAGCTGCGGCACAGTGGATGAAAGTAAACTTTTGTTTAGTAAAGACCAGCCGACTGCAGACTGTCTCTGGCCTTTCAGCAACACAGTTTTTCAGAAGAAAGGGTAGAAAACAAACTGTCAGCTTCCTGCCTTGGCTCTTGCTCTCATAATAACCCTGCTGTCTGGCTGCACTTCCCAGAACCACACTGGAAAACTCTTAATGGCATGGAGTCTATTTTCAGAAGGTGCCTATGGGCTAAGGCTTTTAAAGGGGATTCGTGCACGTGTAGGGTAGGGCATATGTGCTTTTAAATGCCTGGCTAGGCTGGGGCTTATTTCAAAAAGGTGTGCCTAGCTCCTGTAATAGGAGAAGCTAGGGCCAAGCCTAGAGAGGATATGACCTTCTGAAGAGTGTCCAGCCAGCATCTGTTATTGATAAACTGGTGTTTATCTGGAAGCCCAAGAGCTGTCCTGAGACCTCCCAAGTGGAGAGACTTGTCCCAGGTTAGACTGTGTCTGTGCGGTCAGATAAAACAGTCCGTCAGTCAGTCCTACTGGTTTGCCATAGCAAACACAGCAGGTGCCACTCAGGGGCTTCAGATGCACACACTGCTTCTCTCAGTTGTGCCGAAGCCTGCCCTGCTAAGCTTTACTGTATTGTTGCCTAAGCTAACTGGGATCTGCCTAAAGAAAACAGCGCTGGGAGCTGCCCAGAGTAACCTGACCACCTTCTATCCTAGGAGAATCATTGTGTCGTATCTGAGCAGCATTTGTCAGCAGAACAAGGCAGATGGCCCATAGATGTTGAAGCTTTTCTGGGAGGTAGTGTATGTTGTAATAGCTCTCTGTACAGAAACCTGTGCTGTTCAGCTGGCATGGTCCGTCTCCACATCAGCCCGTAGTCTTGGGGTAGTAGAGGTTGGTGTCTTCAGTTGCTTATCACTAGAGATATGCTTTAATTCCTTCTTTTCTTTCCACAGAATGAGTTTTTTAGAGATACCACAGACTAATAGATACCACAAAAGACGAGGAGGCCCAGACACCTGGTGTGTGGGCGCTGCCATATTGTTAGGGAAGAGAAAAAGAATTTAGGTTCAACATCATAGTGGTGTCACTCAGGTGGCAGGTGGTTACACACCGTCAGACCCTTGCCTGGTTCACAGAATATATTTATTCTCAAAGTTAGCTCTTGTGAGTAACGAAAGGGGGCTGAAAAGTACAACTTCCCGTGCCATTGTAACCAGAAGCTGCTGTTTGCTTCTGACTGGGAAGCTTTAAGATGATGCCAGATGGGGCCATTAAAGCTGTGCAAACAATAAGGAGCACATAGGGGAGGCCGTTAATGGGTTTCTTTTGGAAGCATCAGCTGGAGCTGCTGAATGGGGCACATGACCTATTAAAAAAAGCCACTTGAGACATGTCTATGCCTGCTGAAATGATGGGATTTTTTTACCCTCCCTGTTTGTGCCAGCCCACTAAGGATCTGACATGCTGGATGCTCACACACTTGTGTTTGCAGCTTTGCTCACTTGCCAATATGCTTTATGGCTTGTGCTGTAAAGCACCGGGATCAATGGGCTGGATGAAGCGTCCCAACCACATCGTTCTGAAGAGAGAGGAAGCCACGTTTAAAGAGATTGCTTCCACAGAAAGGCTGTTTGATTACCGCTTCTGGGAAGGGGGAGCCTACTTCTAGGGCAGATTCTTCCCGTGGTTGCAAACCGATACTTTGCATGGAAACCAAGCAGCACAATTAGAAATGGCTAGCAGAAGAATTGTGAGTGCACAAATTCACAGGCCTTAAATTCTGGTGGGGGGATTATGCAATGCAGACATTGTGGTATAGCTTGGCAGAGCTCGGAGTTTCAGCTCACATGAGGATCAGCTACTGATTCACTTTTTCAGTCTATCTTTTTTGGCCGAAGACTTCAGCATCCTGGCTTGCATTTAGGGAGGCTGTGTTCATTATCACAAAAGGAGTCAGGTGAAGAGTGTGCATGACAAAACTGTATGCAACAGTTTCAGTGAAGAATTGTTCCTTTAATAACAGCAAAAATCCATATCTGAAGTAGCTGTGCGCTTACAGCTGCCCATGTAGATGGGGTCACTCTTGTTCAGGTTGTTCATATGACGGCGAGCTGCTCTGTCAGTTCCCACATGGAAGGATTGCAGAGCTGGCCCTCTGTGCCCCAGTTGCTGGAGACTCCGTATCTGGCAATGCTTTTCGGAGTTCAGTCTGCAAAAGGAGAGCGTGGAAGACTTGCTGCCGCTGCTCACTGTACACAGGTATAAGTGAGCTCACAAGATGCAGGGAATCGGTTCCGTGGTGTCCACTGTGTGCTACTTCATTGGATTGCAGTTGAAAGAGGAGACTTTTCTGAGAAAATGTAAAACTCTGTTTACTTGATTGAAATTTGATTCACTCTGCTTGATTCTTTCCTCTTTGAAGCAGAATCTTGTGATTTTACTACTGGCAAGTTAGTCATCTTACAATGCAGTACTATGCGTCACCATTCAAATAGTAGAATGGTTTAATCTTCATTCCCTATAGGGATGCAAAGCTTGTTCTCTTCTGAATGGTGCTATTGTATTTATTTCATAAATAGTACAATATAAAGATGGTGAAAAGGTCTTGCTGAGATAAAGGAAATGAGAATGGAGTAGACTTTGGAGAACACCTTTAGAAAAAGCATGAGATGAAACATTACATTTATGTTTATCTATGCTAATAGTGAATGATAATAGAATAACCATGGAAAAGGATGGGTGTTGGTTACCAGGGACCAGCAAAAGCAGGGCTGTTCTGTAAGGGAAAATGAGCTGGGAGCTGAGGGTGGCCATAAAACAGGCAGGGACAGTGACCTCCCCGACCAGGGTGCAGTTTCACAGTACTAGAGGACTTGACGACAGGGTTGGTGACATCAACGCCTTCCATTCACAGTCTGATTTGCACAGTCAGACAAATGCAAGGTGTTGAGTCATGTCTAAGGTCAGACCAGGACATCCAGCCAGTGAATCGAGATTAGCGAAGGACAGGCAGGACACGGGTATTTCTGTGTCACAGCTTAGGCAAGGACTGGGAGCCTGAACTTAAATGGAGCTCCAGGACCAAGGAGTGGAGGTACCTGTGAAGAGTTCCCAAGTGAGACTGTCCAGGGCTGTTGAGGCCTGTTGGTATACTCAGGGCTGGAAAGTGGGTGTCTGCATCTTTGCGGGGATGCCTTGGCCCACTTCTGCAGAAAAAGAGCTAAAGACTAGCTTTTCAGTTGAACACAGCATCCCCTGGAAGTTGCATAAGATACTTGACCAGTTTGCTGGAGACACAAAAGGGAGCATGTGGTTTGAATTGCGAGTGTGTTTTGTCAAATTCTCAGGAAGTCAGTGACAGATCATGAAGTTAAACTTGGAGACAAACTCAGCATATTTCACATGGCAAAATCTCCAATCCTTTCACACTGGTGGTGTTTTACACTGGCATGGCAAAGCGGTGCCAGAACCTCCTGGAAGTTACATTTGTCTCACTTCAAAGGAGGTGTTTCCTTGAGTTTTTGTAAAGCAGCAGTGAAGGACTGAGAAGGGAACTCTCCACATACCCTCATTTCTCCTTGCCTTTGCTGTGTTGCCTGTAGCTGAGAGGGGGAAGGAAATCTGGCAATATGGTCACTGCCACTATAGTTCCTAAACCTCCAGAAGCATGAACATGCAGTTCTGCAACTCCTTCCCATCCCTTGCCTGTGCCTGGGAGCCTTTCACATCTGACAGAAAGCATCTGAAGGAAAATCAGCTTGAAGTGTTTTCTCTCCCACTTGCCACCTTCCAACTTTGGTTGCTGAAAGAAGAAGAGAAAGGCTTTTAACACCATCCAGTGACCCAGCCCTAAGTACAATCTCCTGGATTTGATCTAGCTGAGGAGACAGGAGGTCAGCTCCAGGGGCCAGGAAAAGTGAGAGAAACCATGTCAACAGGCTGCTCCCGCCTTGTCTGAGTGGTGAATGACGAGCGTGTGACACGATAGAAGGAGCGAGGGTGCTCACCTGGAAAATGTTGCGGGAAGCCTGTCATGGATGTTTAAGTGCTGACAAGATGTGTCTGAGATATTCTTGCAGTGCATTTAGGAGGAGTTATCTGTCGTGTGGTTCCTGATTCGGAAGGAAAGTTGCTGCCCTGGTTCATAGTGGGGGGATGAGCAGCAGGTTACAGCTTGATGAGGGGGAGTGAAGTCATGGTTCAATATGGAATAATGCTTCTTATGTCAGGACTGAAAGGACAATGGAAGGTGGAGATTTAGTTCTGCCATCTTCCCTTGATCCATAGGTGTGATCCCAAATCAACTGAAATCAGCAAAAACTCATTTTGCCTGAACAGGTTTTGATGCAGGCTCTGTTTGAGGAACATCTCCACATCAGTAAATCCTTTGATCCAACATGTGACTTCTTTCTGAGAAAAATATCCATTGGATGAGTCAGCTGCCTGTCAGTGGTCAGGTGTATCCCGTGTTACCTCCAGGAATGTTGCAGATCAGGTTGGAGACGCCATTGGGCAAATCTGATACCCAAAGACTTGTAAGTAGGCCTGCTGTACGAATATGTGGCAGAAAATCCTGACCAGCTCAGGGTTTTATCATCTAAGAGCATATGTACTTCTAGTCACTGTAGCATTGTCTGTGGAGCAGTGAAGACTCATCTAAACTATACTGTGTCTTTCTTGAGAAATGGATGTGATAGAGCAGTGGTGTCATCAACAGAATGCGAAGCAAGTTGTCCTGCTGATGAGCTGTGCCTAACACGTTTTCTCTGGTACCCCAGTCAGCTGGTTCAGAGGTAGCTTGATTAGCTGTGCACTGCGCTCTGCTCTGCTTTGGAAATGATCAGAAGCGTGTAGGGGGATTTCGTGCCCAGAGCCCCGATGTGCTGTCTGCCAGTTAGGAACCAGTGTAATGTTAGAAGTTGCTAGTAGTGTGAAGGGAAGGAATTTACTTTTGGAACTACATTTTCTATAGTCAGTTGTCTTAAGAAATGATAACTTGGTGGGACTTAGCATGTACCTTCAAATGCCTTGTCAGGAAACACACGTGCACTATGGGACTAAAAATGGCTTTTGAAAAAGGTGACTTGTCTAATTCTGGCCTCAGTTTAGACTGATAAAATTCATTCGACTTCCGTGCAGTTTTCCTACTTACAGTGTGATAAGCGAGAATAGAACCAGATCCTTTTCATTGATCTATCGTCAACGCTTCAGTGAAATCAAGGTAAAAAAATTGGAATTTTCTACTGCTGCTTATATGAGGGCAGAAATTTGAATCTGTTTTTGTTTTTGTTCCTTTGTTTGTTGCTCACACTCTCGATTGCCTGACTTCTGTCATTCTGCAGTAGTCAGCTGGGAGAGCTTTGTGATGTTTAGCCCTTGAGCTTGACCTTTCAATCCCTGCGAAGTCCAAAGGAGAGGAAAGAGTTTTAACTGAATTTAATTGGGGTCGTCTTTGCCCATCAGCCTCTTCCTACTCACTGCCTGGGGCGTTTGAGCTGGGGCCCTACTAACTGGTGGAGACGGAAGGGTGGAGAGGAGAAGATATCGCCACGTCAGAGCCGTGCAGCTGTCATTCTGGATTACTGAGCAGACAGGAGATGGTCCCTGCAGGAAACAAAGATGGTTCCCACCTGTCCAGAGCTAATGAGGATGTTTCTGATGTCAATAAATGTTTCCTGATCACAACAAAATGCCAGTAATCTTCGCAAACCACTCATGAACAATAGGCAAGTAGAAGAGGTGGAAGGCAGAAGTGAAAGAGTCAGGGAATAAGATGCAGATGAGAGATGGAAGAATGGGAAGAAAAGGAAGAGAGATTATTTGAAAGAGGAGAACAAAAAAGACAGGAAAGAGCAAAAGAAGGAAAGTAGAACACATGGCAAAAGAGAGAAAGCGAGGATGTCTGGATGGAGTAGGGAGGAAACAGAGAAATAGATGGAAGGGGCTTGAGATGAGAAGTATTGAAAGCATATTGGAAACGGACCAGAAGAAAAAGAGCTAAAGGAGTAACAGAGGAAAGCACCAACAGGTGGAGAGAAGTGATTAACCGAACAGATCCTGCTTACAGAAAAGTTTGAGAAGCCCAGAGCGATGAAGAATGGGACGTAGCTTGTAGGAGGAATCTTGGGCATAGAGCAGTTAAGGAAAAAGATGGAGAAAGTACTTCTAACATTATAATAAAATTTTTATGCTTGCTCTTGAAGTAGTCTATTGACTGAAAAGAAAAAATAAGACATCTACTTGAAGTTAGAAGGTGGGAAAAGAAGTGCAAATAGGCAGGAAGCCTGAACCAGGCACTGTGTGATTGTAGCTGCTGGGCATCCTGTGCTCCAAACTCATTCTGGGAGTGGGGCAGGAAGGAGAGTCAGGCAGCCCTCAGGCTATTGGAAGTTTTGTTGAGGGGCTTTCAGTATAGATGATTGATAGACTTGGCCTTGGATGTCCGTGACCATGGGTATCCTCTGTCTAAAATCTGACAATATGTTTCCAAGAGAAGCTTGGAAGTAACAGTGCAGTTTTGAAATCTAGTCTGTGAGCTGAAATTGCTTATCAGCCTGTAGAAGCGGAGCCAGTGTTTGCATTCGTTCACACGGCTTGGATCCTGTGCAGGTGTTTCTGCTCTGAGTAGAGGACACCAGGAATACGAAGGGAATTTTACAGATTATATATATATATAAAATATAATATTACGTGATGTATATATATTAGGTAGTATATAATGCAGAATTTGATCCAAATAACTCTGAAGAATAACGTTGGACTTTGTGTGACTAAGCAGAGCATGCATTGTATATTCAGTCATACAGTTTAAGTTCAGTTTCTGTCATGGACTAAAAACGTGTACAGCATTAGATTGTAAAATAAGAAACCAAAATGAAACTTGAAGAGTTTTCTGCTAATACAGTGTAGTATGTAGTTTCAGGTGGTATTTTTTACCAAGTCTTATGCTCAAGCTGGTACAATATTATCAAATGGCTTGTATCAGTAGGATCTTTTAAAACAATCTAGCTCCAAAAAAAACTTTTCGAGATGGAACTACTACGCATACCTGTTAAAACCTAAATTGTTCCTTCCTAACAGACTTAACTATAATTGGTGCTTGGACTACTAAGCTATGCTTGTCCACAGTCCAATTTTTCATCATTACTCTGTGCGTTCTCTAGTTTTCTTCCTGAATAATTTTTTTCTCTCTGCACCTTACTCTGTCCCTGTAAGTTTGCAGTAAGTAATTTCAAGAAATTCCCAGCCTTCCTTAGGCTGTTGAGAAAGTAGCAGAGCTGTGACAGAGAGTGTTTGTTGGCAGTTTTTTCCTTCTTACTCGTAGCTGTGTTCCTTACTCTGAGCTGAAATACTTAAGCAGAAATTTTAAGACCAGAAATGTCTGTTAGGCTAATGTGAGCTGACCAACAGATAGAACACAGGGAAAGAACTTCCCTCAGGAATTCCGCATCAATCCTATAATTTCCTTTCTGCCAGCATCTCAAGGAAAATCTTCAATCTGAACATAAAGCAAAAGAGAATACATGTTAAGTATTGCACAAACTATGAACATCAACTAATAAGTCCCCTGCTGGGATAGCAGCTATCTTCTGTTACTTACACGTAAGAAGCAGACAGCTGATGCAAGAGATTTGTCTGGGAACGTGTAGCACTTCTTCATGTGTTGCAGGAATAAAACTATGGTTTTATACCCCTTGAAAATGTGCTGCATTCTCACAGCCACCCCCTACTCCTTCATCCTTTCCCTGTAACAGATTTACTATAGAAGCACAAACTGGTCCTGCACGCACATTTTTGTCAGAATAGGTTTGGGGTGGTTTTTTTTCCTCCCAAGAACAGTATATTTTATTATCAACACGTTTATATGTGCTGATATGTCTTTAATTCCTGTCAAAAATCTTACTTTGGAAAATTGATTCTTCCCCTTCCTAGTATCAAATGCCGTATTTAGAGGTTCATATGTTTTCCATGTTTCGGTTGTCTTTAAACTGGATATCAATCACAGTACTTTGAATAATTGCGATACATAATATCGTGTCAAGGGTGCGATTTATCTCATTTTGGTCTAGCTGTCTGATGATCTTTCACCACAGCTCTTCTGTAGTCCGTATGAGAAGAGCGGCAGCTCCAGAGCACAGTTCAGCTCATCTTAAAATAGGTATCAAACTGGCAATTAATCCTATTCAGATCAGACTGTCCTGTTAAAAACAGGAAGACGCTTCAATCTACACAAGAAGGACAAATATTTATGTTGGTGCTAAGTAGCAGTTGTCCTTCATGAGTTTAAAAATAAAACGAAAGCAAAGAGTATTCCCTGAAAATACATCCTATTACCTCACTGGTAGCAGTGTACTATCTCGGTGTGGTGTTATGAAACCGTCTACAAAAGCTACAGAATTTAAGAAGAGAATTTTAAATGAACTGGAAACACATATAAAAGCAGATTTTTTTAAAAAATTTTTTTTCACTTCTCTGTTGAAAATTTTGGATTTTCAGTCTCATCAGATACCTGCAAAGCATTGTTCTGAAGCAGGACAGAGCCACAGAGAAAATGATAAAGTCGTGCTGTGCAGTGCTGCAGTGTTACAGCGGAGCTCCAGTCAGGTCTTCCAGTTTTCTTCCTCGTTTCCCAGCATTTGCTACCGGCCGAGAGCAGGAACGGGAAACGCACCAGCTCGTTTCCTAGTCGAGTTTATTTCTGAGTTAAAAACACATTATTAGTGTTTCATTCCCCGCAAAAATGTTGGGTGCTCCCCTGTGAAATGCCAAATGAGTTGGATCAGCAGTGAGTCTTTTTACTGGAGCTGCCCTGCTCTGTCCCTGTTTGGAGCTTGGACATGTGACAGTCACAGTGAGCAATCACAGCTGAACCCTGGCGAGGTCAGAGCGACGTGGCCCTGTAGTTTCAGACTCAAATAAAACTTCTAAACGAAGACATTGAGGTCTTTCTCTCTCATCCCCAACCCCCCTCTGCTCCTCTTTGCTGCCCTCCCCCTTTTTCTCTTTGAAGAAGTGTGTGTTGATGTAAGTGGACAACACAGGGAGTCAATAAAGGGGGTATGGAGAGCCTACAAGGAGATTGCCTGCAGCAACAGAGAAGACACAATTACTACAACAACTGTCCAACCAACCACAGCCAGGAGACTCCACTTAATCTAATTGAGTGTGAAGGCAGGCTGGAGACACAGGACCTGCTCCTCCATCCCCCCCTCCCATAATATAGACACTATTGGCTGCTAATTGGCGCCAGTGGGCTGGTGCTAATTGTGCTGATGTCTTGGTCTGAGGACAGGCATGTGAAGGATGAAGGGGTCTGCTGGGAATAGGAGGAGGGGAGAGTGAGGGAGACAGTGGTCATAAAAGTTGGAACAGGGCTTTAATTTCATATCAAATATTTAAGTGAGTGGAAGATCTGTGAACTCTCTTTGTGGTAACCCGCAAAAGGCCTTGGAGAATACCACCCCCCGCCTCCAGCCCTAGCGATGAGCTCTCTGAAGTGCTGTGCTCCTCTTCCTCCCTAGCTTTGTTTAATTAATTGTGAGAATTGCTAACAATCTTTTATTTCTCTTTGTACCTTCTCTACTTTCTGCCATTGCTGCTTATTCATTCTTTATTTCAGAGACAGCTTTTCTAGCTCTAGGGCTGTCAGATTTTTACTGGCCTTCGTCGCACAGAAATTTTGGCTGAGAGAATGACAGCGAAGGCTGTGATCACATTCGTTATCCTGAAATTGGATAAGGTCTGATTTGTACATGCAAGGCCAGGATGAGCAGCGGTGACCATGTGTGGTGCTGTTCCTTGTAAAGGTCTGATCGGACTTCGGGCAGTGGAGGTTTACGTCCATCGGGTGGTAGTAAGACTTGTTTACATAGGAAGTGTTGGTGTATTAAATGTGCAGATACACATGGCAAAGTTAAAACAGTTATTTGTACTCCTAGTGTGGGTATAATCATAGCTGTATAGTTATATGGGATTTACATATTTCACACAGGTCATTCCTTTTTCTTTCTCAAACAGAATGCACTCTATTTGCGTATAGAAGTACTTTCTTACTTAACTTTTTTGTAGACACACATATGCTCTGTAGACAGCAGTGCCTGTGGAACAAGTTACTGCGTGCTGACCCTCTTTCAGCTCCTTATCCCCACAACTCATGCTGGAGATGTCAGCACGAGTCAGCCCAGATGCTTGTGTGCGTGCTCTCCAACCTGTGTTAGTCAAATCGATGTGGTAGGAAGCTCCTCAAGTGCATGTGTGCAGGGCGGTGGGGGCAGAAAGCTGGCATTGAAGGCACTGATCATTTCCACCTTACAGCTGGATTTGGCAAAATGTGTCTGTCCTCTGTTGTTTTCACGTTAGAACTTAGTTGGTGTAACTAGGTAGATAAAAAGTCATACTTCTTGCTCAGTAAAGGTACCAGTTTTGACTTTGGTCGTAAGTTAGAAATGTTCCAATGTACTGCAGTGCATTAGGAACAAGTCTGCTGTTGACAGTGACAGCTTTCAAACGTCTATTACAAAGCCCAGAGTTGCATTTGCGGGAGGTAGGTTGTTAACTCTGGTATTTTGGCTATTTGATCTAGGCTGATCATATTCTGTTTTTATAATTTTTCCTGCTGACGATGTCAAAGTTCTCAGCCTTCATCTGTGCAGGTCCTGAAGAGCAGTTCTTTGTCCTAGCACAACTTTCTTTTACGGAACTCTTTGTTGTTTGCTTGGGTATTTTCCCCCCAAATGCTTTGTTCTTTTTGTGCTCCCAAAGAAGTCTGCTATCATATAATTTGTTTTTCTAGGATGCAGATTGGCAAGGGCAGGAAGTGATATCCTATAATACATCTGCTATGTATTATAAATAAATTGTCATTTAAAAATACATACATGTACGAATTTTTTAAGCTGAATAGGCCAAATCTGCACTTCACTCTGACCAAGGTGAATAACTTTATCAGTGATGATATGGTACACCAGCCTTTAACACATCCTAGGATCAAGTTGGCAGTCTCTCTGGGAACCCTGCTGTGTGTATTCTGGTTGCCACCATTTGTTTAGAAAGGCCAAGTGATAGAATCTTGGAAGTACTGCACTACACACCTTGAGTAGGGTATTATGCTGCAGCGATTTCACCTGAATTCAGATCCTGCCTCTCACATGCAGATGCTGCAGAGATTTGTCCTGAGCTCAAGGGCTAGATTTTCAGTGTTTTAAGCTTTCCTCCCCTCAGTGTTTTAAGGTCAAAGTGACTTAGCTACCTGTATCTTGTTCTTGAAGGACCCAGGAACCTTGTAATGCAGTTTTGTGACTGACTTAGGATAGTGTGATTGTGTGAAGCGGGGCAATTCATCCTGCGGTGTGCAGTCTCATCCCTGGCTGTGCGTTCATGTCACCTACTTTGAATAAGCTCAAGTAATTATGTGACTGTGAGTTGGATTTGAAAACCAATCTCCTGATTCTGGTGAAAGCAGTTGTTTACTTTCTTAGTCTGCCACTAGTTTTCAGCAGGATCAGGGAGTAAATATGGATCATTGCTTCCCAAAGGAGGGGAAAGGGAAGGTGTGATCAGAAGAGAGAGTGAGGAATGATCAATATCTCATTCTTATTAGAAATCACAAGATGTTCATGTTCCTAGTTCCTCCTAAATGGGCCATAACCATAACAGTTACTTGGGCCTTGCAATGCAGCACAAAACAATGCATAAATATCTTTAAAATTATCATCCTTGAACTGTTATAATTGTTACAGTTGTGTGGTATGTAACACAATGATAACTTGACTTGTTTGGCCTCGAGGCACTACTGCTATAAAGTGTTCAATATTAAATAATAATTGCAGAAAGTACTTTAATAGGTTCTCCTAGTAGGATGTTCTGAATACTTACATATATCACAGGCCACCGAATTCAGATAACAGTTTCAATCTAAAATTAAATTTTAATATATTGATATGTAGGTAATTTTAAGCTTTTTATAAATTATCACAATGTGCAGGTTCTTGGGTGAAAGGCTTAGGCATCCAAAGTTCTCTGCCTTTTTCTTCCTCTCAAAGTGTAATCATGGAGCTGATGTATGGGGCGGTTAAACTCATTTGACAGCACGTCACTTTTACTAAGGAAGGCAGAAAGTGAGTGAAAGCTCCAGAGTGATTTGTTTCAAAACCTGAGTTCCAAATCCCAAGCTCACGACCAATCAGTTCTGTCTTACAATCAAAATACGCCTATCTCTTCCATGCAGACACAAGCTTCTAGAATATGGCATCCATAAGAGAGCCTGTAAGCTTAGCAGAAAAGCAGACCATTGTAGGTGAGGGATTTATTGGGCCAGACTTGGACCAGGTACAAAAAAGTACTGTACATGGCTATTCTTTCTCAGCTCAGTCCTCCTCTTCAAAGGAGTTCGTGACTTGTGCATGTTCATCATGTCCTTTTCTCAGATGATGTGGCATTTACTCTAGAGCTAGTGGTGGATCCTACAGGGTGTACAAAACACCTTTAGCACCAGAGCTTGAATTCTGCTTATTAACCAGCTTCTTTTCCTGGTCGCTTTTTTCTTTTTCTTTTTTTTTTTCGTTCTTTCTATTTTTGCTATGCTAATTTGTAGATTAAAAAGCTGAGTTTGGATAGTTGGGTAGTGGCAGGATCACTAGTGCTGACAGAAAGAAAGCAACAGGAACATGCAGGTAGGAGCACTGAGACTGTCCCTGTGCAGTCTTAGTTTGGCTTAATCCAGCTGTAAACTGAACTCACCAAATGTGGTTCGGTTTCATCCAAATACCCCCTGCTTGACCACAGAACGCTCTAGAGGTTGTGGAGATCATATCACTGAGTTCATTTCTCGAGTGAAATAGATCCCTTTTGTAATCTATTGTAAAACTGAGATTCTGTCACTAATAAGAGCAGAACTTTACAATGTACTGTGAGGGATCTTGCTCTATAGCACCTGGATCTGAATCAGCAAAGCACTTGCAGTCAATGGACTGATGACTTAAGTGCTTGCAGCTGGGCATGTACTTGGGTGCTTTGCTGAGGAGGAACGGGCGTACTGTTGTGTTCAAAAGTGAACAGAAAGTTGAATGCCTGTAGAGCTGGGACCTTGGGCAGGATCTCTGTAGCACTGCTGTCTTCTGTCAGCTTCCAAGCGTGTAGTGTAAGACACTAAGCTCAGATCTCGTAAATAATAATTCACACAAGCATGAAACTCCCCTTTGGCATCTTGCTGAGTCTCTCTTGAACCTTTGAATCTATCTAACTGCACTTCAAGAAAAGAGAATATCCTAAGAGCTTTCCCTAGTTCAGCCTAGGGGTGTGCACAGGGGTTATTTCCATGAAAAACAATAGAGGATACGTTTCATTGTTCTCTGAATCAAGAAAACAAGAAAAGCTGCTATTCTAATGGAATCCAAGTAACAGCAGACCGCTTCCTCACTTTTAATCAGTTAATACCCCAGAACAAAACTAATCCAGAGTCTCTGCTCACTTCAGCAGGCTTGGAATTGGGGCTTTAAGCAGAGGACAGAGTGTTTTCTTCTCTGTGTATTGGCTTCAGTAGTTCAGTGCCAAATGTGGGAATTTGAAGGACTGAGTAATTCCATCAACTTGGGTCTTAATTTTCTTCCTTCAGAGGGTTTCTACTTTTTATGTTGCAGTACTGCTTTGAAAGGCAACTGTGACTGAAGAACAAAGGGAAGAACCCAATTCCACCGGCTTAAACTGCAGAACAGTTTTGCTTTAAAGCTACTCCCTCCATCTCGTGCCTTTCCTCTGTGCATACATTTTAGGTGAATTCATTGGTGCTGAAAGAGATTGGTTTGACAGGCCTGATGATTCACACCTCCTGTTCAGTGTCCTACTCAAACCAGCCCAGGCTGAGAAAAGGGAGGGGTCAACAACTTTAATGTAAGGCTGTGATTACTGTAATTTTGACCAGGGTGGAAGCAGGAAGTATCTGAACCTCAGACCTCACTATTCCATTAACCAGTGGAAGAGTTTGCTCCCTCAGTGTATTGTTGTGTGTGATATGGGTGAAACGCTCAGCGTAGACCTCATAAAATGTGTTCTGAATTCACCTCTAGCTTCTGTCTTAGGCAAGAAAATTCCTACCGAGCTGCTCAAACTGCACAGTTTATCTGGCGATATCATCACTAATATGAAGGCTCACTCGCCAGTGTATTGCAAGAAGATCATTTTTATATGGTAAATAGCTATTCATTACTGCTTCTTTAACGTTAGTACACAAAAACAGTCTCATTGAAAGCTGGGCATTAGTGGATGGCTAGCCAAATAGCGCTAAAAGTGTGTGCATATTAAAGATGAAGGAGCTCATTAGCTACACTTGCAGGGGAGGGAGCGACTGAGATTTCCTGAGCGTCTTTGCAAACCAGTAAAATGAAAATGCATCTTTGTACTCGGAGCAAGAAACAGCACAGCAAACACGAACATACAGGCACGCCCATTCAGCCCAGCTGATTGACGTCCAGTCCCTTGTCACCAAGCCAGAGTGTTTGCCCTTCTCAGATGTAGGCACAAAGGCATGAAGTGTGTCACTTGCTTTTGTCAGTTTTACCACTGGTTGTAGAAATGTGACTTCAGAGAAATGAGAGTGTGTGTGTATGCACGGAACAACAGTCATAGGTGTCCATCCCTGTACTTGCAAACAGAAACACTTACAGGCACATGCAGCATCCACTGTCACAGCACACGCGTTTTTTCCTTTCTTCATCAAAATAAGAAATCCCATTGATTTTTACTTTTCATGCTTCTGCTACTAGCTCCAGCTAACAACTGCCACTGCTGTTTCTTATCAATATTTGATGAGCAGGGTGAGGTCGAATGGAGAAGCCCTGTGAGTTTCTGCTTCTAAATGGTCTCGGTGAGGATTGAGGGTTTTGTGGCTTATGTTTGTTTTCTCTGTCTGTTATACTTGGTTGGTTCAGGTCCTGAAGGTAACTTCTGCTGAAAGATGGGACAGAAATAGGACATCTCTGCCCCCATCTCCCCTTCCTTTTTCATACCTTTATCTCTCTGTTTGCACTCCTGAGTAGGCTCACTGATGATTTTGTGGGCTTTGGAGTTTTTAGAGCCAACGTCAGTTACGTACAGGCAAGTGTTGCTTGACCTTCGTGAACAGTTGAAGGTCAAGCAACACTTGTCTGTACGTAGCTGACCTGACTTGTCCTTAACTATTTTTTCCCAAGCTTTATCCTGCCAAGTGTTCCCAGGAAATAAGCTCTCATTTTTAAAATTATCTTTCAACTCACAAAATTAATGACAGCTCTAGTACCTTACTAAATTTTGCCTATAGCTGTATAAAAAAAAAAAAAAAGAGTAACTCCAGAATAGAGCAGCATGCCTTCAGGACAGATCTTTGAGTTATACTTTTTCATCTATTCTTTATTAGCTGTAAAAAAGAAGTTTCCGTAGTACCTAAGAGAGAATCTCCTCTCTTTTCGTGTGCTTAAGCAGCTAATACAACTTAACTTTGTGGATGTGAGCTGATGTCAAAATAAGGTCAAAGTTTCATTCGTTACTAAAACGAGAACTCAGTGCTTTGCTGAAAGCAGACAGCGTTTCTTTTCATCCTAAAGAGCTGGTTTAAGTTTACAAGCGTGGCGTCCGTGAGTGTGGTCACCTGGAGGGCAGTGTATGAGATGTGGCACAGTCATGATTTCAGTCAGCTCCACGGTAAGTGAGAATATTTGACAGGCAAACAAGGCCACTCTTAGGAGATGCAGCAAAGAGAGCGTGGGGGAGCTTGGCACATGGGAAATGCTGGGTTACGAGCACCGGAGAGAAAGGCTGTCAGCCTGCTGCATTTGCCACCTTATTTCTAGGTTAGTGACCAGTTCGATCACAGGAGGTCGAGTTGTCAACTGCGATATAATCCCAGCAACTGTGATAACCAGAAATGTGCTGATGGCATACCGTAAAGTGGGAGACTAACCAGCAAACACAGGCTACTGGCAGAACCAGTGGAACCAGGTGTTACTGGGTGTTGTTTGTGAATGCTAACATGTGGAAGGAATACCCACAGCAGTCACAGAATCACAGAATGTTCGGGGTTGGCAGGGACCTCTGTGGGTCACCCAGTCCAACCCCCTGCTGAAGCAGGGTCACCCACAGCAGGCTGCACAGGACCTTGTCCAGGCGGGGCTTGAATATCTCCAGAGAAGGAGACTCCACAGCTTCCCTGGGCAGCCTGGGCCAGGGCTCCGTCACCCTCAGAGGGAAGAAGTTCTTCCTGGTGTTCAGCTGGAGCTTCCTCTGCTTCAGTTTGTGCCCATTGCCCCTTGTCCTGTTGCTGGGCACCACTGGACAGAGTCTGGCCCCGTCCTCCTGACAGCCACCCTGCAGATATTTAGAGGATTTCTAAGGTCCCCTCTCAGCCTTCTCTTCTCCAGGCTGAACAAGCCCAGCTGCCTCAGCCTCTCCTTGTAGTAGAGATTCTCCAGTCCCCTCCTCATCCTCGTAGCCCTCCGCTGGGCTCTCTCCAGTCAAACCGTGCCATACAAAATTCTAGATCTTTTTGCAGTGTATCAAGCTGTCCTTGTGATGAAGGAGGAGAGGGAGCACCCGTGTCATCCTTCCCTGAGATTTAGACTGGAAGGGCTCATTGCAAGGAGGTGCAGGCTTATCAATTAGGTTGAATGTAGGTATAGGCATCAGAATCTCATCTGCACCTTATGAGATTACAACGGGAAGCATTGAAGAAGGAACTTGCAAGTCTAGAAAAAACCGTGCTTTTAGTGTAGCCATCAATAGCCTTAGAGGAGTGACTGGCAGGTCACTTATGGACTGTGCAAGCCTCGTATTCACGTGAGGGGAAAAATAGTAGGGAGAGCATCATTTCTTTTTTTGTTGGTTTTTTTTCCTGCTTTTCAGAATTACTGTAGTGAACATGACTGTTTTGTTCCTGAAGGAGTTTTGAATTGTAAATTCTGTTTAAATAAAATGCAACCTAGAAATCAGGGGAAACGGGGATAAGAGAAGGACAGATGGACTTTCCTTATCAGTCCCTCTATATTGCTAGGATGTATTCTCTGTTCTTACAGATTAGCAAATTCTACAAAGAAACTGTAAGGTGAAACTAAAAGATGATTAAACAAAAGAAAAATGCTGCTTCTCCATTTTTTGTTTTCCTCGATCACATATCACAATCGGATGATGTCGTTAGGAGTCGTCGTTCCTGGATTTCTAATGACCCTTCACCTCCCTGGGGTGCAGGAACATTTGCCTTCAGGGTGCAGAGGTATCTTGTGGGTCATTGCATTGCTCTGGGGCTTGCAGTCAGACAGGCTCTACTCCTGTCAGCAGTAGAGGAAGGATGCCGATCGGAGGAGAGCCAGCGAGGCAGCAGGCAGCCTGGGTTATTTTTGGACATCCAAAGAAGCCTTGAGTCTCCGTTCATTAAAATCTGTGAGCCCAAAGGCTGTGCAACTGGTGTGGCAAAGACCTTTGGGTTTTGACTCCAAGCCAGGATTTCTTCCAGTGATGGCTACTCTTTCAGTCTGTGTTGGATGTTAGAATCTGTTGTTTTTTCCAAAGATGAAAGATGAGTGTCTGTCTTAAGTACTTACATATACGCACTCTCTAAAACTCCTAAAGAGTTCGAGAATGCTTCTTTTTTTTTTTTTTTGTGATGGAGAGGAGAATTTTTATATCATTCTTCTAAGACCTAGTAAATTATAGTACAATAATTTATTTAATTTTTTGCCTCTCTTTCCACTCTCCCCCTGTATTTTACGTTGTTACAGTGGTGTAGGAGACAGAGAATTGCATCAGTTCCTGTGGAGGGGACGCACTATTCATCTGTTCCCGCAGATGCAGGGGTGTGGATAGTGAGTGAGGGAAATGGAATGAATAGCATCCACCAGATTTTCAAAAGAACTCAGCACCCATACAGTGCAGTGAACTAGGATTCGTAAGTTTGGTTATGATTTTTTGTTTGTTTTTTTCCCCCCAAAATAAGCTTTCTGTATAAGGTATTGCACTTTTGAAACATTCACCTTGGCTGCTGAGCTCTTGGAAACCCAGATGAGCTCTTGTGGTCCCCTTGGACACAAGCGATCAATCCCAATGTGCTGTGGAATGTGTGAAAGGTGGCGTGACAGTTTGACCGAGGGTGTTGGCAGTTGCCCATGCAGTGCAAGCATGTTCTTTCCAACAGTTTGGTGATGTTTTTGCAAACTTTTTCCAAATTTGCAAGTGATTTAGAGCCCTTTAGAAATAGACACATTTGGAAGAGCAAACCCTTTTCTATGGATATATCAGACTCTTCAACTTAAAAGCTTGAGAGAATTCCCTGCCACAGATATGGGAATTCTTGTTAGGACTTTTCAATTCGGTGCTCAGTCTAGCAGCAAGCATGTGCTCTGATTTGTTAAGGAAAACCAATGGATCATTCTTCAGTTTGTGGCAAAAGAAATCAAGAAAATATATTTTGTATTAAGCAAAACGCTTCCTGCATAATTTTAATGCTGCTTTTTTTCATCTGGGTATGGTACAAAATTTGAAAGTTAAAGACGTCTGGGCTTTTTTGAGATATGTGTGGTGGCTTCATTTCAAATGTAAATACCTAGGGATGTCTACAGTTTCATGATTCTGTTCCTGTGGTGGCAAAGTTCAAGCCTCTCCTTGTCCTGCACTGTCTTCTAACCTTAAGAACCGCTTTTGAAATGAGCATTAAAACGTTGTCTGGAGGACAGTTTGGGGATCCAGTCGAGCAACTGAAACATCTGCAAATCTGTAGGAGACAAGAGAAAACATGAGAAACTTTCACTAACCATGAAGAGCATGGCCAGCAACACCTAGTGCTGTCTAAATACGTGAGCCGTCTACTTCAAAAGAAGTAGCAAGAGAGAAAAGGGGCAGTACCTAGCCGAAGCTGTTGAGATGGCAGCTTTTCCACTGCAAGGCATAAATCTTGGGCTTGTCTGATGTGTGCTGTGAAATGCTGCTAGTTGAAGCGAAAGGAGGGAGTAGAGCCTCTCAGAATGCAATTCTTGGCATGTTCCTGGGATGCTCTTGGGATGACACAGGGATAAGAAAGCTTGCAGAGTTCTTGGGGGGGTGGGGGGGAGTGGGTGGGTTTGTTTGGTTGTTGGTTTTGTTTTGGTTTTTTTTCAGGACACCGCTGTTTTTAATTCTCATCTGTTGCCCTCCTTCTTTTGTTGGTGATTTCAGGATTTCTGGTGTCCAGCATTCTGGCTGTAGGCCATCTGGAAACGCTGTGCTGCAGACACCATTAATCCAATGCAGGACACGTTAGCCATACTCATTTCAGGTCTACAGATGTCGAAGAATCTGATTATGCCTCTTCTGTACAAGTCTTGTAGAAAAGCTGTAGCTGAGTCCCTGGAATTTAGTGAGAGGACTTAGGATGTAGTTTCACAGACATTTCAAACTGGCAGTGCTTGTGCAAAGTGTCCTGGCTGATCATTCTTGTTCTGGGATGTTCTTTACCCTATGCTAGTAATGCAAGTCTTGAGAAAACCAAGCATGCTTGAATATGGCAGCTTCTAATTTGCTGATCTGATGTGTCTGACTAAAGCTGCTGACTTGTCTATCCATGCTTTGGAAATCCAAAGAATGTACCCACAGCCTGGGTCAGCTCTTTATTCCAACAGACTCAGTTTAACATTCAAAGCTGTTCGCTGACCAAAGAGCTTTGGGAGGTCTGGAGGCCTTGCTCCTTGCAACTTTTGTTAACCTTTTTCCTTGTAGGTCTCTTCCACTAGTAAGCAAGTCACTGGTTTTCTCACTGTTCAGTGAATGTGAGGTCTGTGGGCAATGCAGAGTTACTGGGCAGTGCTGGCATCAGATGTCCATATGGGATCAGTCACACTGTGATGCCAGCTTAATAATTTTAAAGGGAATTGGGTTATGTCATCTCTAAACATACATCTTTCTCTATTTCTTGAACCCAAAGTCCATTTTGGATAGATACACTGCATTACTGTTCTCCGTAGTCTTGCATTTAAAAGCTCTTCCGAACACTGTAGCTGTAGGCAGCACATTAGCAGGTCACTCTGGTACCCAGAGTCCGCTCCAGGTGACGCAGCAGTCCAGTTCAGGTTCTCTTCTGTCTTCCAAACGATTTAGCAAACCACATCCTTTCTGTAAGAGAAAAATGATCTCTTTTCATTTGTAATATCTTTCCTAAAATGTGCTGTACAATCATGTCTCTAAAATATATGAGGCGATAGGGCAAATATATTGAAAAATAGCACATACTTGGCCAGTTTTGCTAGTAAGTAAAATATAGAGGTCTGTGTATGACAACTGTATGTGTTGAAATATATTGAAAACATATTTGGATCATTCCATATATACTAAAATATTGAAAACTGGCCAAACCTGCAAAAAATTTAAGTCTATGTTTTATACATTACATATTTAAAAATCATTTTCACAAATAGATACCAAGGAAACTTGCTGTGAAGATATGGGAAATACTAGCCATGCTTTATTTTTTCCTGATGGAAACCAGTGATCATGGATGCTGAGTCGTTATAGACACTGCAGTAATAGTTAACGTGTCTGCTAGCTAATAATTTGTGTACTGGGCCTTGCACAAGGCTTCATTGATCTTAATAGAGACCACTCAGTAACAGTGAATTCTAACAGTAACGGCTCCCTTGGCATTGCTGGTGCTGATTTAAGTCCTAGCATTTCTTCCTCTCCAGTCTCTCTGGATTAGCCTGAGAATGGACGTGGGAGTGGGAGCGAGAGTGGTTGTGATGGCTCTTAGATGGAGAAACGTGCAAGTGCTTGCAATTTCTAGAGAAATGAGAAATTTCTGGAGACTGAATATTCAGACAGTGAGTCTTAGAGAAGCGATGTGACCCCTTAGAGAATGCATTTGTCCTGGCCTTTGCATGGAAACATTTATTGTTAGCTTCTGCTGGCATTCATAAGCATTCTCTAGATAAGACAGACATGTCTGGATGCCCTAGATCCTCTGGGAAGTGCCCTTTTGCGGTATGACACACAGCCTGACAGGGTTATCTGTGATTAGAGCAGAGCTGTAGGCAGAATGCAACTGGGATTCCTGTGTCCTTTGTGTTTGCTGAGTTTACTGTGACGCCCTGTTTTGAAAACTCAAGTAGAAGTAGAATAGCTGTAGATGGTGGATATAACCTTCCAAATCAGCACTACCACACTTGATATCTAGAACCCGGCAATTGCCCCTTTTTGGAAGGTTGCCAGGGTCTAAATTATCCTTTTGAGTTTTTGTGGGTGTGTTGTTATATCTCTGACAGGCGTGGGGCAGGGGACCCTAACTTTTTGCTGTGGAAGATCCAGGGCTTTCTCTAACTTTCCCTGCATGTTCTAGCAGCAGTTAGATCCTCAGAGAAGATGAGAGCTCCACCGAGAGCTCCATATACGTGCTGTGTATACAGCACACACGTTGTCTGTAGCTATGTTTCTGGTTAGGGCTGGGATGGTCTGCTTTGCTGATGGACCTTTTATGTGTTGCCAGGGAAACTGTGTTTATGGGGATGGCAATTGAAAGCAAATTGGTGTCCTCAAGTTAGAACGATGAGGAGGAGTGTTCTAGAAACGGTAAAAAGGCGTATGGGTCATTTGAAGACTTGTGAGGAGAGCTGGTCCTATTCGAGAGTTAGGTGGTGGACACCAGCAAGGGCCTGCTTTCCTCATCCACGTTAGAATAGGTGAGCAGCTGGGGAGGGAGGAGAAGGAGATCTCGTACAGAGAACAGCTTTTAAAGGAAGACCGCTGTTCCCCCGAGATGACCTTGCTGCCTGGTTTGAAGGTGAATGGAATTTTCTTTGCTTCTTTAAATTGTCCTATTCTATTGTTAGGAAAAGTATTAAAGACAATTTGGGTCCTAAATCTGAGTCACTATGTAAATTATTGCTCTCTCAGACAGGAGTCATAAATCCTATGATACTGTTGACCAGGTGAATGTATTTGTGTCTACTACATGATTACAAAGTTTGTGCAAGCATTTATTTGCATGCAGAAAGTTGGAGGAAGACCAAGCGCAGACAGAACTGAAAACCAAGTGTATCAGGGATCCTGTCATGAGATGATTGATGAGGGTTACGTGTGCCAAAATGAGACACATCACTGTGTTCCTCTCCTGAGCTCCCTTCTGCTCTGGAGATTAACTGCTCCGAATGGTGCCCATGCCTAGAGCAAGGGCGGTTATTCTTCTGCAGAGCTACAACATGCTCGGAGCTGGAACACCTCAACATCTCACAGCCTTAATGAAAACAAGGAGCAAACCAGAATTCTTCTAAAAAATAAACAAGCCCCCTGTCATGACCTCTTCTTGACCTCCCAATGAGGTGCTAATTACTAGAGGATTAGCACCTCTTCTGTATCACAATGGACCCAGCCAAAGAGCAGGAGGTGACAATACTTTGCACGAAATGCAAATCCAGAAGAATTAGTCCAAGGGCAATAGACAAGTGCCAAAGTTAAGAACAGAGAAACCTTCTGAATTGTGAGTTCAACCTGGTATCTAAAAAAAGTGCAAAATTAGTGGCTTTTGGAGGAGTTCGGCAGGAATTGAATCTTTTTTTCCCCTTCGTGTTGGGCAAATATGCAGCTTTTCTTAATTTTACTTCCCAACTCGAGAGAAAGCATTTCTTCAGTGTGATTTCAGTGATGGCAATATCAAAAAAGGCTTATTAAAAATGAACTGCGCCAGCAGAGAATTATCTTTATGTATCTGTATCTGTGCTGAAATATCGTACCCGTTACACTGCAGCCACTGGTAGACTGATCAGCTGGAATGAAAACTGTATGAGTTAGTACTTGCAAAGGAGGCCCGAGTGGAGCTTTGTGTGTTTCATGAGTGATGTTCTGTCAGGCTGAGACACTGAGAACTCATGAACTGCGTAAGATGGTCCCAAAAGGTTCACTGGCTGTACTTCTTATGCTGGGGCAATGAATGCTGTGGCAGTTGAATGTTTTTGGAATGTGCTCGGCTTGTTTTCTGCTTGGGTATTAAGAGCACAAGAAACCACCTGGTCACACTGGAGATCAGCTCTCCTACGTGTGGTTGCAGTCGTCCACATTATGTCATAGTTTTCAATTTCTACAAAAGCACTGCTGAACAGAGAAGGTTCAGATTGGCGCTGGATTAGCTCCTGCACTGGAATGTGCTCCCCAGGGTGCAGCAAATTTTTTATTTGTGGTACTACTGAGGACTGAGATGCTTGATTTACAATATCTGCATACCCAAGGGCACTGATCTGTGGAAGTGTTGTAAACCCAGATGATCTCAGTGTCTTCCATGGGAGCTGTTTGGTTTGCTGATGGTTTTTGGTTGCTTCTGAAAATCAGCTCCTGTGTTGGGTCTCCAACACAAGGATCATGTAATTATCTAGAAATCTGCCTTGTTCTGGGAGTTATGTAATGGTTAAAGGGATAAAGTCTTTCTGTTGTGGCTGCTGTTGTCTCTGTGTGAGGGTTTTCATCTATTTGGTCTTGTATGGGACCTGTATGCTCTGGTATAAGGCATCTTTGCATTTTCTTTTTGGTAGAAAACATATTTCTCATTAAAACTTTGATATCAGAAATGCTTTTAGTGATTAAATCAGATTTTAGGAGCTGACTTTAAACATGGTCTTGGCCCGAAGCCAGGTCTACTTACAACCTTTTGCGAGCAAAGGTACGAAGAAGTGAGATCCCTGCTATGGCAGCAGATGTCATTGTCATCAGCCCGGGAACTTCCATTGTACAAGTGCGAGGTCTGCTTTTCCACTTTGAGCTCCGTCTAGGTTGGATCTCCACTGGGATGGAGAGGCCGGGTTTGTCCGGGTGGCAATGGTTCTGCCCTGTCTGCTGCTGGGAGAGCCCCCGGTGCCCTCGTGTGATGCTGCCCAGCAAGTGCAGCTCCATCTCTGCAGGTCTCTGCTGGGGGGCAGAGGCTGGCCCCTATTGCTTGCTCGTGTAGTGTCTGTCCTGAGGTTATCCCTTCCTGTGCCTCAGTTTTCCTTAGGATGTTCTTGTTTGTTTATAAAGTCTTTTTGGGAGCTATATGTGGAAAATTCTGTAATAAGAATTAAGGTTTAGGATTATGATTTTTGTTTTTCTATGCATCAGTGAGGGCTGATGAAAGCTCTCACCACGTGCTCCTATATAACTGCATTTTATGTAGTGCATGATAGGTATTCTCTAATGTAAACAGCATTGCACACATTGTATTTGTAGCGCACATTAGAAGAAGACTTTCTTCTTCCATTTGTCACCTGTCTTCATTCAGTCCATCAACAACTGCTTCCCTGTACAAGAGGTGTTTCTGTTTTCCTTGGTATAATTATACTGGTACCTCTTAATGTGTATGGATAGTCTTACTTAAGTTAAGCTGTTTTGAAATACCAACGGCAACTTTGCCCTCGGGTTAGGAAAGAAGTTCTGAGGTGCGAGATACAGCCCGAAGTCTGGTGGCCAAGATGTCAGCTGGGAAGGTGAGACATCAAAGCTCCAAGTGCCTTTGCTGGCAAGTACTGGGTGAGACTTGCAGATGAGTAAAAGCCTCCTTGGGAGCAAGCTGGCCCAGCTGTCCCCCAAAACAGGTAACAGACCAGTGCTCTGCTGGGGGAGGGCAGACAAGCTGGAAACCTGAGTCTCCTGAAGCTCAAGGACTCTCCCAAGCAGCAGCTTATTATCTGTTCTGGCTTTGGGTTTTTTTCTGAGTGGAAGTTCACTCATGAACCTGAGAATGCTGTTCCCACAACAGCTTTCTCAGTGCTGCTGCATTCTTGGGAGGAAAGTTTCTGTTTTGGATAACTGACTTTTCCAATAGAAGATCTTGTCATCAAGAAATTCCCAACCAGCTCTCCACTGACCAGTTGCTTTGCCCTTACTGTCTTCCTCTGTTTTCTTAGAGGTGAACATGAGCTGCTTACACAACAGTCGAGGAGAACTCCCGTTGGATAAAATACCTTCTCTTCACTCGTTAAGCCGTTTCATGACATAATTTTCAGAGCTGTTCCTCGCCTTGTTTGTGGCAGTGTGTCTCCGGCACTTCTCTTCCACGGGTGCAAATCACTGTAACTCAGTTGCCTTCGGCAATACTGCCTGAACTCACACCAGCAGAGGAGCTGTAGTTTGAACTACTTGGCTGCATAATGCAGCCCCATTAGCGATTGTGGCAGACACGCTGTGTAATGTAATTTCCTGTTTTGAGAATTATCTCCCAGATTTTCATATGGTCCAAGAGACTCCTGTCTACATTGTTCTTCTGCAAAGGATATGTGCGGTATGGGGCCGAGGGGACACAATCAGGATCTCCTCAGTGTAGTGTCTGAGTGGGGCCTCTGAATAATAACCAGATTACTATCTCCAACTTATCCTAAACATGCCTGCCTCCTTTTACAGTTTTTGTTACAAAGTATTGTTGCCAGGATGGATTTATGCTGGGCCATTTCCCACTCCAGCTGCGTCATTACAATCATTGTCATGAGAACACAAAAGCAGAGACTGAATGCCTTGTGCCTTCTGAAAAATGTATTTGTCCCATTGCACTGTTGTGACCTTTGGAGTACGATGTGGCTTGATCTGCTAGTGGCTACTAAAATGAAGACTTCCTGATGCATGATTACCAGGGGTCCTCAAAGGCCAGAGTGACTCCTGGTTGTCTCAGATAACCTGGCTAGAATATGCAAAGCAAAATTGCCAAGTGAGCAGCAGTTCCTAGAGGATGGTAGTCAAGATGCATGCCTACAGCAGTTTAGACGTAGATAATTTTTTTGTTCTTTTACGGCGTCTTACGCCCACCCCCTTTTTCCATGCGTAAATGTTTTCTCTCCACTAGAAGGCACTGTTGTACAGTGGACAGACTGGGTGGGTACAGGCAGTGGACTCTTGAGTGACATCAGGAAAGTCCCTTCCCCTTCGGGTGCCTCAGTTTCCCCATCTGCCGTATGGTTCGTATTTTGAGAAATGATGACCGACGTGGCACAGAGCAATTGGATGTTATTAAACCACCAAAGGAGTCGATCAAACCATGTCCTAGCTTTGGGAAACCAGGATCAAACCAGATGCCTTTAGGCTTCTCTGCATGACACAGAGCTACAGAAGGTGAACAGACTGTTTCTTCGTTATTCCATTCGTTTCCCATTGCTTTGTGCCCTGTTCTCATCTCCAGCCTCCTATAACATTGTGCCATGGGGCTTGAAAGAAAACAACTGCTCGTTCAAAGGGGTATGTGCTAATTTTATAAGCTCACACGGCCCTAGCATACGGCACGTGAGGTCAGTACAGAGCCCTTCCCCATTGAGCCTCCTCAGACTCAAAACCTAGAAGTGCAGCCTGCACTGCCTAACCCCATCCGTCATTTTGATGCCAGTCAGGGACCCCTTTGGCAGCAGTGATTAGATGTGCTGCTGGTCGTGTGTGGTGGATGTAACGGCAGTCGGATTTCCTCCAGCAGTGTGCTGACGCTGAGACAGTGGGTTGGTGCTGCTCTGGGTCTCATGTGCATCTCCTCGTCTCAGTTGTTGCCTTTCATTTGGTTTGTTTGCAAAGCTCTGTGTGGTAGAAAGTGGTTTTCTCTACTGTTCGTAGAATAATCTGATGAAACTATTTGAGGAGAGTCACAGTTCCTGCTGGAGTTCTCTGCTTTGCGGGAAGGCCATGTGTGCTTTCCTACCAATCTGCCCATCTAGCTGCAGCCCGAGTGCTGTCTGTGTTAAAGATGCAAGGTTATGGGCCTCCTGCCTGCCTGGCCCCTGGAAGGTGTTCTGAGAGCAGGCAAAGCCTCCCTGGTTATCACTTCCATTGTGTCCAGGGTGGGCTGGAATGGGGATGTCTTCAGCTGTGTTTATAACCTCGGGGAGAATGAAAAGCTGCTAAAGGCTCCGAATCATTTATGTTCATCGTGACATCAGCCTACACAGCTGGCCAAGCATTGCAGCCTACCGCTGATTTCTTCGTGATGGATGAACAGGAGGCTGTGGTGCCTTTTCCTCTCTCCCCACGGCTGCACACAGGGCTGGGGAGCACAGATGTAATCTGCTGGGGCTGCGTACTCACAGTGGCAACTGCATGCATCCCAGCACTAAAGGATCCCTTTTCTTCCTCCTGTCCCGGGCTTTGGGCCTCTTCCTGGTGCTGCACTCAGCATGTTTCACTTTCTTTTCCCTCATTGTCTTGTGTTTCTAGTCTCCTCATTGCTAACTTTTTTCCAACATAGATCTCCTAAAAAATCATGGTTGAAGAGACCCAGACCAGGCCTTATTTCTGTTTGAAACCAACCTAGTGAGGAAGAAGTTCTTGTATGGGAAATAATTTTGTATCTAGAATCCACTCAGGGATTCTAATAAAGAAACAAGCTTTCTGATCCCTGTCTTCTGTGCAGTCATGCAAGGAACGGGGACAATCTGGTACTTCATGCTTATCACCTCTTGCGATTCATGACTGTCAGCTGCTGCTTGTTAGTATCATATGGAGCAGAACCAATGATTTCAGCAAATGATGTGCATACAAAATACTCCCTTCACATTGCTGACTCCACCAATCTCATCTCTTCCCTCCAGCCCTCGGGTACATTAAATGTTTTGGCCTAATGAAGCTTTCTGATCTTAAAATCACTCCAATCTCAATGACCTCCTGTGGTAGCGGGTAATATTTAAAAGCCTTATGTGCCTGCAGAGGCTCCTTGTCTCTCTTTTGGGTTAATAGTTAAAAATTCATGGTTGTTTTTCAAAACCTAAATTGCTTTACTCTCTGCAAATGATTCCCCTTTCAATTCAAAATCAAACCTTTGTCTAGACTCAGCAGACTCTGGGCTAATAGCTCTGGCAGGCAAAGATACCGACAGTTTATCAAGATTCTCACTTTCTACCCCAGACTCACTCATCTCAATTTCACGAAGTGGTTTTTGTTTTCTTTTTTTCAGTGGCAGAAGAGTGTTTAGCTAATTGGGTTAAGGAGCCTTAGATGTTACTTGGCTCTCCGTAGAGTGTTTCTTTTTTAGCGGTGCCAATTTCCTTAACAAATGTATTTCATTGTGTGGCGCATTTGATCCTCATATCCGGAACTGTATGTGAATCCCGAACCACCCCAGAGTCTTCTTCATAGCTGCCATATTACTGACTACAACGCTGCAGAAGGCTCCACTGACTTAGAAAATGCACCTCAAAATCCAGAGGTATACTTCCTAATGAAATGAGAATATAAATAAAGATAAAATGATGCATCTTCTTCAAGGCTGTGCATGTATTTCCCCCGTGTAGCTGCTAATGTGGCCAAGTGGTCATCACCCGCAGTGGACCTATGCAGAAGTCTTCACCAAGTCTTCTTTCAAGTCTTTGACAGTTGTCTGCAGAGAATGACCTTTCCCTTTCCTCGGGGTGCAGAGCTCAGCCGTGATTTCCAAGCTTCTGCGCTCAAAATGTGAGCTGCATTTGCAGAAGAGCTTGGGAAACGTTTATAGGTGCCAAGCTGGGAGTTTTGAAAGCCTGACTGGGTATGTCAGCATTACTGGGCCTAGGCAGAAAACATTTATCATGTATAAGAACTTGACTAGAATTATTTTATTGAAAGAACAGCTTTCATCTCAGATTTTGTATCTGTGTTTAGGGATTCTGATGGGTGGAGGCAAACCATTAGTTACCTAAAGGTAGCCTTAGAGGACCTCAGAGGGCAAGCTTAGTTCCCAGGGAGCAGTCAGTTTTAAAGTCTTCTATTTTTGCATCTCCTCAACAGGCTGACTGTGAACTAGTCAAAAGTTCAGAGTCCGATTTACCTTACTACAAAAACCCCGTTACAAGTAGTACCAGAGAGACTTGACGTATTAAATAAACTTGAAATCTGGGTGTTTTTTTTTTACTGCCAGAATGGTATAAAGGAGCCTTAGTGTAAATGTGAAACAAACCTTCAGACTTTTTCTAGTAATAGGTTGTATTAAGGTAGTGATTACACAGTGTGGTGTTCTCACATTATGAAATTTCCAATATAATTGAAAATTGCTGTGCAGACTTAATCCTGACACAGCTGCTAGTTCTACTGTAACAGTAAACGAAATAATCCTTCGTATGTATAAATATTTTATTTGCATACTGAAGCATCCGAAAACTGTCTTTCTTGGCCCACCCACAATGAAAATAAATACTGTTTTTATAAATGGGGAAACTGAGGGAGATGAGAAAAAAAAAGATTCACTCTGGATCACAGAACAGTTTAGAGATGAGACAGAGCCGAGGCTGGAGTTTCAGACTGCAGTAGGTCTTTGTGGCAATGCTTTATTACAGGAAACTGTAGATATAAGTGTTGTTGCTTTCACATGGAGGATACATGCTGCTGGGAAAAAGAGGACTAGCTTTGGGTGGAACAACTGCTTTCTATGTTTTTATTTCAGGATTAAATTGGGCAACTTTCTTGTGATTACTGATAATCAATTATGGCTGGAAATAACCACATGTTTAAATACGCAAGGAGAAGTCAAATGGAAGCAGACATGGCATGTGGGATTTTCTAGTGGTTTGTGATTGGAATGAAATCAAATGTTAAATAAGCTTCACAAGTATTCAGTTGTGGTGAACGTTCATTTTACTTTGTGCTAAAGGCAGAAGAGTGGGAAAATGGCAGGCATGCTGTACTGCGAAGTGACCCCTGCCAGCATGGCCAGTCTGGGCACCAAACCGTGCACTGACCACCAGGAGAGCAGACGTGCAGAAGCTTCCCAGCTGTAGCGGTAGCCAGCAGCTAGCTCAGACCCACAGGCATTCATAGGGCCATTTTGGCCTTTCGGCTTTGCAGCATTGAAAACCACAAGCCTTTGAAAACATGAATCAGGCCTTCCAAAATGGAGACTGGCTTAAAAATGATGAGATTAAAAAAAAAAAAATCTAAAACCACATTTGTTGTTTTTACAGTTGCCTTCAGTTTTGGTTTTTTTTTTTCCTCCTGGGTCTTATGCCTTCAGTCTGTCCCCTGAAACCATTACGATTAGAAACTCTTATTTTTTTCTTGATGGAATTTGACAGTCTTGTGTAATCACATGAATCCAGGCACCAATGTTGTGAGGAAGTTTGAAATTAAATTCTTGAGAGCTGTTTCCACTAACACTGAGGGGCAACTGCTGAACCAAAGTATGAGGTTTTGAAGCTTTGATTTTTTTGCTAGTTTATATAATGTCAGTGAACTAAACCTGTAAATAGTCAGCAAAATGAAACTGCTTGGAGGACTTGTCATTAGGAATGAAATTAGTCTTCAAAATGCTGTCTGCACTTGTATAGGAGTGAGATGTGAGTTAGATACGAAAGAGTTGTTCCTGTGCTGGCTGTTCAGTGCCCTACTGGGTGGGACAAGTAAGGTCCTACAAAAAGAATTCCTGTCTCCAGTTGTAGGGCATGTAAACTGCAGGAGGGAAGAAGAACCAACACTGAATTGACATAGAAAGTTGTGTAATTCAGCTCTCCAGAGTGTTCTGTTTTTCTCCAGACCCAAAAATTGCCTTCTCTCACTCTTTCCATATGGGGAGAAGGTAGGCCTGGAGTGGGAAGAACCACGGCTGCAGGGAAACTCATCCTTTCAGACTGCTCGTGTTGAAAACTTTGGGGCAAAACCATGCAAGTTAATGTGGCTGAGGTTCCCCAGTCCTCACTGTGTACTTGAGGGAGGATTTCAGTTGGCAGTCCACACCAAAGGTTAAGGTGCAGGAAACAAGCAGTGCAGTACTGATGCCTCTAGCACCTACCTTCTCCATGTGCATAGTTTTCACAGCTCAACAGAGCCAAGACTAGGAGGAAGCTTGTGGTGGTGCCCCTGATGTGAACTGAAGCAGCACTCAGTGCAGCTAGAGCAGATGGTGAAGATGCATTTGTACCGTCTTTATTTCCCTCTACTCAGGCATTTACTAATCACTGTAGATGCAGAAATGCTTCTTTTCAGGCTGCAAGGAGTGTATGCAACATGGAGGTGAGTATGGGTTCCGTACTACCCAAGTGTTACCCTTTCCGGAGGACTCTCCAACATGCTGTCTAAATTGATTGATCAGCTGTTGTGTATCACAGAGGAAGGTAGGGAGGACTGTGCTGGGCCTCGAGGGCCAGACCCGATGTAGCCCGAGAGGTTTGGCTTCGCTGCACAATCAGCTCATACCGCTTATATTGCCTCCAGCATGAGGTTCACCCACACAAAAGAACTTTCCACTCCAATGTGGCAGTACTGTTAATTCAGACGGTTTGATCCAAGAGGAGGTGCTGGTGTTTGATTAATGCACCTTGCCAGCCACTCACACCACTACTTTAATCTGGACTCAAGGCAGCTCCATTTGAGCCCTTTCACAGCTCCTCTTTGGGCGTGATAGAAAATTCTCCTGCAGGTGACTGGGAAAGAATCAGTGGAGCAGCTCAGCAGCGCAAAGAGTTATGGTATTTGTCATGCAAGCAAATTTCAGATTCAGCAGCTGGAATAGTATTAGGTGATGTAACTGCTCGTGCTTGTGGCTCAGGAGTAGTAATTTGAGGGTAGGCAAATGAACTATACTACGCAACTGAGGTATTCCTTTAGAAATCTTCCTTGAACTAAGGAACGATGCCCAGTGAAAAGCTCACAGCCCTCTTAAAAAGCGTATTGCTGTTCTGTGGAGGATCAGTCAACTATGCTGTTGGTGCTGGGTGAAGAAGAATCTCAAGATACATACAATTTGGAAGATGTCATATTGGTCTAAGGGTATCATCCGCATCTAATTCTGGGTTGAACTCCTCAAGTAATTCAGTGTGAAAAATTTCGCTTTGAAAAGCGTAGAGTAGAGGAGGTGGGAGTCCCAGGGTGGAGATGCTGCTAACACCCAGCAATAACCAGTTACCCTGCTTGGCAACCCCCTTGCTGGTCTAGGTAAATGGAAATGACTTCATTATTTGTTTGTCCCTTGTCCCAGTGCCTTTTATTTTTAAGCCTGCATAACGCAAACCCCAGCCCCTGGGGAACTGAACGAGGGTCTAAGTGGCACCACCGGTCCCTGCTAACAATGGGCTTTTGTTGTTCACACTTTCCCTATCAGAGTGTCCCGGAGGAGCGTCCTTGCTTAGGAGACTATATTGTGATGTTATGACCTCAGAGAGGGGTGGGAGAGGAAGGGAGGGTTCAGGTGTATCTTTAACTGACTTGAATAACTTTCTTCTAGTTGTGTTTTCTTCCCACCAGGATCTTTAATAACTCCTCTGAGGGGGCTGCCTCTGTGCTATAAATACAGCCGCATTATCACTTGGCTGTATTGTGTGCAAGCGCTAATTTTCTGTGCTGGGTTTGAACTTGTTGACTTTTGCGGTCGGTGTCAGGAAATGTTGGGTGGGAAAGGATTAAAGAGGCTATTGATGTGACTCGGAATCTCAGGCCAGGAAGACTGGTTGTATCATCTTAGATCTAGAGACTGTGGTGTTGATATCCAGCTTTGGCTTTTTTTATAGTCACTTTAGTCAGATCCCCGGTTCTCCCTCCCGCCTCCCCCGTCGCAAGCACACTGACTCCGGCACTCTAGGCCGTAGTCTCCAAGGAGGAAGTAGACCCTGTAGGCGAATTTCCTGGTATTATGCCATTTTAACAACCTCTCTCTTGATTTAGGTGTTGCAGGCTGGCTAAGAATATTCCTTGACACTTGAAAGGGACCTTTATTGTTTTCTTAATTTGTGAAGAATTGCTTTTTTTTTTTTCTCTCCAAACTTTTCTTTGTAGGGTCAGACTGGAGCCATGTTATTGTTGTTAAATTTAGATCTGAAACTATATTAAGTCCTCTGGCAGTCTGCCCTAGCGCTTTCACTTCTTAAAACAGGAAGGCAGGCCTTGGCCTACTGGTGCTCATGTACTTAAAATGGTGAGAAGATGACTTTTTACACTGCTGAGAAATAAATACAAAACTGCATGGTGTATATACAATATATGTTCTGCTGGAGCAAAGAGAGAGTTTTGAAGGTATAAGATCCTGAGCCTCATAGTTCTTCAACAGGAATTAGGCACAGAAGTGCCTTTTTGGATACTCTGTCCACAAAATAATTCTTTCACATAAAAAACTCTTGTGTTATATGGAATGCAGAAGGAGAGCTGATTCAGCAGCGTAGACTGATAGTAGCGAGCTTTGAGAGGCAGTAGGTATGTAATAGAGCAAGCATCGTAAAGGTTTGAGTGATTGACGAGGTATGGCATGTTTACCAGGGATATCAGCTCCTTCCCGAGGTGCTGCATGTGTTTGGTGTAAGAGTTGTCTTTCAAAGCGTTGTGGAGGGCCTCGTTCAAAAGGTGGCCACCGTGACAAATACATGAAACAATTCCAAAGTGATTTAAAAAAAAAATGTCCAAAGTGCAGAAAAGTTGGCATATGGGGAAGGAAGGAATTGCCCTGTGCAGTCAAAAGCCCTGAAGTTCTGTCTCTGACTTTGCTAGGGTCTTAATGTGTGACTTGGAAAAATTATGAAGGATTTGTCTCTGCTCATCTGATGGTGACGTTTGACACCCAGATCTGAACATCAGTGGTAGTCGACCCTTTTATCTGAACATTCAGCTAGAAATACCATGCTCATGGTGCTGTTCCTGTGTTTTTCCTTGTGTGTCAGGAAGACTATCCCCTAATTCTGCTTGACAAATTGCATTAGCATTCTTTTCCTGGTCAATGTGGAGCAGCTGTGGGAAGGCATCAGAGGACTATCAGCAGCTGAATCATCTTTCTTCATTCTCAAACCAAAGTAGATGCATTCCATGATGAGTGAAAACATTGTTGAGCTTTTAAATAATTCTCTCTCAGGTAAGCTAGTACAGACTGAAAGCGCTTCCAAACCAGTGGATGTGTTATATAAATAGTAAAATGTATGTTATATGCAGCTAGTACCTCTTTGCCCTGAGAAGAGTGTGAACTTCGAGAGGGTATGCTCCCACTTGCATGGTGTTTCTGTCTGTGGGGATGCAGAGGAACCTGGTTCAGCTTCTCTTCCTCAGGATTATGTTCTCAGGTAACGTTATAATTTGCTGTGCATCCTGTTACATGAACTCTGCAGCTAACTGCCTCTCACTTAATTTAGGAGCCGTTGTCTTGGAGCTACCTTTCTTCATGTGGCTGAGTGGATGGGGGATAATAGGTAGGGAAAAATTTGGCTGAAGTAGAGAGAAGATGTTGAACTGACTTTTGGCTGCAGCAGAAACTGAAGAGAAGTGGCTTTCCTCTGATTCTCTGTTCACTGTACTTTAGATAACAGATATCTAACTACAGATATCTGTGCAGGAGGTCCAAATAATGATCAAATTAACCCAGAGGTCAGGATGAAGTCCTACTAGCGATACTTGCATTGTATTGGAGTCCAGGGCATTTCTTAGGTCTGGCATTGTGTTTTCCTTGTAGGTAGTCTCGACTCAGAATTCAGGATATTTACAGGGTTCAGTATCCACCCGGTTTGCTGACGGAGAGCACTGGAAGGTCCTGCTAGGAAGGAGCCCAGGCCATCTGTGGGCACAAGGAGTAGATGGAGACTGGCAGGTTGAGGACTGTGTGTTTGCTGTTGAAGGAGCTATTTTTCCTTCCAGTTACTGGGTGTCCTTTCATGCACCTGATGATAATAGTTCTTGTTTTCTCTGAATTCCGTTTAATTTCTAGCTTTTGGTTAATGGAATCACCAGATTCCTTAGCAGCAAAGTTGCTCAGCTGAAGACAGCATGTATTTTGAAGGCATAGAAATGGAGGTAATGTGGATTAAGTCTCCTGATATTTGGTGTCATCTTTTTTGTTGCTTGTTTTTAACCAGCCTCCCAACTGCTCCATTGATTTGGTTGTGCAGCAATGCTGGTGTCTAAAATGTAACCCCCTACATTATTTTTGTGTATCTGAAAGAAAATGACTTGGCTTCTAAGATTCCCAAGATTCCTGTGGAAGGCAGTGAGGGGGGAATGCTCAACACTTCAGGAATAATGACTAACTCAGCTTACAAAGTCTGGCTTTGTAATGTCTGGCATCCAGGTTCGAAAGCTCTGCCTCTCAGTATTTGGTGTGAAAACAGATTAAAATAACAGTCCGTGTTTGTAAAGAACAACTTGAAAACATAGTCCCTAAAACAAAAAATGGCGAGAAAGGGAGAAAGCATGAATACATTAATAACTTTAAATGTTCCTGTTTTATTTTAATCTCTCGGGATTTTTGAGCGCGTTTGACTCTTCCCTTTTATGAGGGACGGCACAGCCAGAGTGAAAGGCAATATTGCTGCACCTGCAGTTTCTTCTTTTATGAAACTGTGGCTGAATATGAACAAATTGCTTGGGTGGGCTGGAGGTCTGTGCTTCCCTCTAGTTTTGACTCTTTCCGTATGCCATTTCTGTAGCTAATCCTTCCTATCAGCAGACAGCTAGGAGCCAGCAGCCCATTGAAAAGGCAGCGAGGCTGAGGACAGGCTGCTGAGAGGACTATAAAAACTGTTCCTTCGAGGACTCTATAGATTTTTTTTTTTTTTTTTTTTTTTTT
>Ga0065711_1027135_pt1 | contig 53640 bp, 24 predicted proteins | sample Hoacrofraction12_FD_59098 | JGI IMG/M metagenome (GOLD analysis project Ga0065711, IMG submission 59098) | Hoatzin crop microbial communities from Cojedes, Venezuela - Epithelial fraction 12 v2 (version 2) | ecosystem: Host-associated > Birds > Digestive system > Esophagus > Crop | place...
GGATGGGGCCAAGCTCTTTTCAGTAGTGCCCAGTGACAGGACAAGGGGCAATGGGCACAAACTGAAGCACAGGAAGTTCCATCTGAACATGAGGAAGAACTTCTTCCCTCTGAGGGTGACGGAGCACTGGCACAGGCTGCCCAGGGAAGCTGTGGAGTCTCCTTCTCTAGAGATATTCAAGACCCACCTGGACAAGGTCCTGTACAGCCTGCTGTAGGTGACCCTGCTTCGGCAGGAGGGTTGGACTAGATGACCCACAGACGTCCCTTCCAACCCCTACCATACTGTGATTCTGTGATTCAGTGATTCTGTTTATTACGTTCTGAAAATTTTTTTTCCTTGATTTAAACTATTTTATTAATAAGCAGTTTTCAATGTTAGTTCCGTTAAATATGAATGAACAATACTTCTATTTTATGCTAGCAGTGCTTTGAGAGTTTTACCAGCATTTGAGATTCATCTTTCATTTTAATCTGCCAACCCCATGTGCTGTACATCTGTAGTGAAGAGTGTTTTATATACTCTGCACCATTTTCCTACTATGTTCTATTGCTAATACTTTTGTTTGTTTTTTTCCCCAGGCTACATATCCAAACAGAATGGTGAGCCAAAATCTCAGCACAAGGGACAGAAAGTCAGCACATACTCCCACCGAGGACCCTTTTAGATTCTCATCAGGCAACCAAGCAACGGCCTATGAAAGCAAGAGCTGCCAGCTGTCTAATTTGTGTCTGAACAACCTCCTGAAAGAGAAGGAGATCGTGGAAGTCATCAAGCACACTAGAGACACATACGAAACCCTCACTTCAGAGGTCACCCAGAACTGTTTGGCCACCATGGCACCAAATACCGCAAAGCCAGCATCCGAGGCAGACAACTACCCCATATTCTCAGGAGCTCCAAAAGACCAAACTGCTGTACCTCGGCAGCATACCACTTTCACAGGGAGACTTGGACAGCCTCCGAGGGGACCCATCTCTTTACACATGTACAGCAGAAAAAATGTTTTCCTCTACCACAATTTACACACAGCAGAGCTACAGACTTTAGGTCAACAAGATGGGTAACAAGGTGCTTGTATTCTTGCCATGGAAGGAGAGTTGATTAAAGAGGAATGTAAGCTCACCTAGAGCTCAGTCTTCAGTTTTCATCTGCTGCTACTTTTACCTGAAAAAAAATAAAGTAAAAAATTAATCATTTCTGTAGGTTCCATACTTCCCTGTCTGGGACAGTGTCAAAAGGATGAACTAAATTGTTAAATAACTCGATTTCTTTGTCTTGCGAAAGTCACCATGGGTATAATAAATGGGATCATTTGGCTGTCATTGCTAGTCTAGTATTGGCTAAGTATTTTTTTTCCCCTCTATAAGCCACTATAATTCCCTGAAGTTCTAGAAGGTGATCTTAAATAATACTGTGTATGTTTAATAATGTTACTGTTAAAGTAGATGTGAGGAGTAAATAGAGAAGTAATTAGTAAATCCTCTTGAATATCATAGAGACTAGGGAAATAAGGAGTCAGAAATCTTTGAGGACCGTCTTTTTACACATTTTTTTTAATGCAATGAAATTTGCGCACTTGTAGAGATGTGTTACCGCTTCCTGCTGTATGTATTTTGTGAATGCCTCATGCCACAAGTAGAGGAAGTGACTGATTTTCCTCTGACAGCAAGGTTCATAGCGGCTCACCAAGTATTTGAGCCAGTAATTGGGTCCTAAGCTGAGGATGTCATCTTGGTTCCTCAACCTTCCCTTCCCTCTCCCCACCTTTATTTAACTACATTTGTTTGAGTGTTTTTGTTCTATGACAACATATCAGTTGTGATGATATTTGTGCTTTACAGGCACTATATCACTCATGACACAATGTGACATTCTATGCTGTGTAATGCATCATATAACTTCATTTCACTTCCCAAACCAAAAATGGGTGAAAGACTCAAGTAAGAGAAATTGTCTTATTACCCAGTCCAAACTACCTGTGACAGTACTAATTTCTGTAGATTGTGTCATCTGCAGTTAACGACCTGGTTTACACCAACTCAGCGGGTTTGCTAGTCTTGACATATTATACACAAGCGAGATGGATCTGGTGCTACCTGATGTGCAGCATGCTGGTCTCATGGGAACAAGAAATCATCTGATCACACTATAGAGCTTGTAGACTCTTCAATAACAAAAGATCCTCTTTTCCCCTTTCAGGGGCCTTGGAAACAGGCATCTCAGTGAAGTTACTCTAAACACCTGGCATATACTAAACATGACACTTAGTTTACAACCTCTCTGGTGGAGGATAATCTGTTTATATGATAATAGGACATATAGTTAGTAGTTATAATGTGGCACGTTTAAGTATGATTGAGGCAGATCTGAGACAAGTCACCTCTCTCTTTACCTGGTGATTAATAACTAAAGATTCTCACACAAATAAACCAGTGTGACTTAACTGAAGTAGCATATAATGAAAAATGAAGTTTCTGTAGCCACTAAAAATGCTGTAAGTTTTAAAAGATAAGTCACACAGGGCATATAAAATGAATTACTGATACAAATTTTACCTAGTGTTAATGATATCTGATTAACTATTTAATATTCAGATTAATGCAAGGACTGGTTAGATTAAGAAAAAAGTTAAACTATGGGCTTGACAGATATTCTGTAAAGCCATTTCGGGAACCTGAACTTTCAGCATTCTATTTATGGAGAATTTTAATTTGGTTATATAATTTTTTATGACATTTTCTGATGTTAAAGAGAGCAGGTTTTGTCTAAATATTCTGTAGTGATAATTTTGGGTATCCAGAGCTGGATACATAAGAATCAAGACAAACATTTGCCAAACTTCTTGGTGTTCGTGTGTGCATTGCTACTCCCAAAACAGAATGTGCAAAAATTGCAAACACAGCTTGACCGAATTGACTATGGGTATTCAAGACTCACTGTCCTGCACTGAAACTCATGGTTAAAAGTCTACCAAAAAATTTAAAATAGTAGTAACTGAATTTCACTGTTCAGAATCCTATTTTCATCTGAGCAATCTCTTAAGGTCATGGCAGATCAAAAGGACAGTTGGTTCTTACTAACAATGCATTTCAGTCTTGCTCATCTCAAGAGTTGGTGTATACAATTATATTTCAGATCTGTAAATAAATTAACATGCACTGTAACCAAGGATTTTTTTTTCCAGGATACAAATGTACTATACTACATTAAAACAAAAAAACTCTTGAATTTTAACTTATGTACTGTATTTATAGTTGTTTTTCCTGGAAAAATGGACTTTTGGATTACACTTTATTAAATATAATCCATCTATACATATCAAAAAGAACATTTTAAATGCTACTGTTTTCTTGGAGAATCTTTTATAAAGCTGAAACTTAAAAAAACTGGAGAAAACAGTTCAATTAAAGTGAGGGATATTTTTAAAATGTCATCTTGAAGCTGTTTTGTATCAGTATTTTCAGCATTATAATGTTATTTATAAAACTAATTGTAAATCTCACCCAGAGAAGGGTATTAGCCACATGTTAATGTACAGTACAGCAGCAACTGTAAAACAGAGGTCCTTTGTTTGATCCTCTTGTGTATATAGCAAATCATAAAGCGATGGCATGTGGACATTCTTGCAGTGAATTGATTCCTTTGTACTAAAAATCTCTAGTTTTTTAAGAGTTCCGTGTATAAAATGATTTATACATTTCTCCAAGGCTGTACATATCCAAAGACATGACACCAGGGGGAAAAGGCACTTGTTATTTTTTCCACAGATGTACCTTTTTTCCTTTTTTTTTTTAATATATTTCTGTACAACAAAGTGTAATGTAAAATTTCTACTGAAAATTACTTCTTGTTACTTCCGTGTCTTTTGGTGTGACAGAGGGCATTTTGAGGAGGAGGAAATCCCCAAAGAAAACCTGTTTCCATGTGAAGCAATGTCCCATTTTTTGAAACTATCACTTGGCAAGAGAAAAATGAGATCTGTGCCCTAAATATTTTTTAGTAATTTAATAGAGCCACACCAGAAATGGTATAGCATCTCTAGACTTCTCCTTACTCCCTTTACTAGAGTGCTGCTACAGGGGGTGTTTATAAGATACAATAACGTGTTAGGGCAAACCCTTGTCATGAATTATTAAGATGGAAGGAAAACACTTGTCCAGTACTGTTCTTGTATTTGGCTTTCAGAGCAGTGGAGAGGTTTCTTTGGTATACCTTGTGACAGTGAATGAAGTTCAAGCTCTGTGCTTGTGTATACTGGAGGGAGAATTCTTACTACAAACCTCTCCTTTATTTAGGCTATTTAGCAGCATCTGAAAGCATGCCGCGACATCAATTTCTGCTGCATTTTCAAGACAGGCTGACCCTCTGTACATAAAATGAAACAGCCAGAATAGATTCCTTTTTTTCCAATTCAGACTTATTTTTCATTCCAAAATACACACATCCACATAAATGTTAGAAGGGCTTTCCTTACTTAGTTGTTTTTTGGGGGTTTTTTTGGAAACTTTGAGAGTGTATTCAGGCTAAGATGTTCACATGAGGTTTGGATAAGCATTTGAAAGCTTACCTAGGATATTCACGTTTGTCCTACAAACTCATTGCAGTCACTGCCTAGAAACTGACATTTTTCCCTTTCCTAAAAGCCAGTTTGGAAATAGTGATTTCTGTCTGTGCTGATTCACTTTATACTGTTAAATACACAGTATACTCTGCAAACTAAAAAAATAGGCTATTTACAAATGAGTACTGTAGTTTATATGCCATAACTCTTGTGCCATGTCTCCACTGGTTTGTTTGGTATAACTTTGACTTCAATTAGCCTATACTCAGTTAAGTCACCTGATGATTGAGATCGTGGCCTTTAATCCAACTAGTCTCAGTTTATGCATAGGAGATCTCTGAATTCAGATATCTTTCCTGATTTACAGAAGAGACAAAGCAAGATCTGACCGAGCAAAAACGCCAGTTCACAATATACAGGAATGTATTTTTTTTTCCTTCACTTTTGAAAGCAAAAAAAAATCCCTGCAAACTCTTTGTACATCTACATGGGTCATAAACGAAGTCCAGTAGAGTAACAGTGACCTCTAACAAAACTATTGAAATAAATATCTGCAGCAAGAAATCTGGGGGAGTCCTCTTACAGATGTTTGTAGCTGTTTGAAAGCATGAGTTCTGTATCTGAGTGCATTAATGAAATGTGTCCTATGGCCTCATTTCTTCCACTCTTGCTACTGGTGATTTTGTTCTGGAGGAAGATTTGCTGTTTGAAGCTTGTTCAAGATGAAGTAGGCAGTACAGAGAAAGTACATTGAAAGTGAGGGTGGAGGTCTTCTCCCACCTTGGAGAAACACCCAGCATCATTTCCAGGATGTTTTTTAGTGTTCTTCGGTCAGCAAGAAGTTGACAGAGATCCCTTAGGAGAACATGCTCAAATCACGCAGGCCATGACTGCCTTGAAATGGAGTTCACTCTAATGTGTCCTATATAAGACCATTCTAGATAATTTGAAAATTTCAGCAGCTGCAGAATGTATCTTGCTCATATTTGCTTTTTTAAAGATAAAAATGCCTTGTGCTGTTTTTAACTTAGTAAACTGTCTGTTTGGATCTTGCTTCCTCACTGAACATCTGTCCAGGTTGTGAGAGTATATCCACTGTGATGCGCATGACACGAACTCCTTATAGCATAAAAGACACTGGATATCTCTGAGGGGCTTGAGATTTGCGGTGCTTTTTCAGTCTAGGGGAACTGTCTGAATTTAATTATCTTCTTCTTCAAGAATCTTCTGTTGTTGCAAAGTTAATGGTAAAGGAACTTACTTATTGAAGTACTTTGGAAACATTTTGTGGTTATTTAAAAAAAAAAGTGCTTAAAATATCTCTCAGTATCTAAAGAAAAAAAAAAATTATCAGTATAAATTCCCACTAAATCTGAGATTCTCAGTAGCCGCAACTTCCACTTGCATTTTGTACAACTGTGACATGTTTTTGGACTTGCCATTTTTGTTGCCTTCATTACCAGCAAATTATTACTCTAGTTATGGGGGGTTTTGCCCTCAATACTGTACTTAAAACACCCAGGGAGGACTGTTGAAGATTTCTGCAGAAGTAAGCCTGCTCTTATGAAAGCAGGGCAACAATAAACTCACCTGAAGGTCTGTGTATAACTCCTGGGGATGGAAAACCTATTCTGATTGATCTTAACTATGAAAGATCTGTGAGAATCTGATGGATGTGGCAAGTGTTGTATCTATCAGTTTTCCAAATCCATAGAGAGGTTATAGAGCAGAAAATACTCCACTGAGAAGATTTTTGTAGTGCACAAATAATACCTCCTTCAATTTTGTATTGTGGCCATTGCTGTGTCTCTCTGGATTTCAGAAACATTCCCTTTAAGTATGGACTTGTGCTATGTAGACAGGTTGCATCACAGTGTCATTTCTGCTTTAAGAAGGCTCCACTGGATTTTTTTAATATGTGATCAAAATGTTTAATATTTTCTCCCAGAACCGCTGTGCTGCTGCTAAAGTAGTAAGTGCTACATTCACAGAAAAAATTCTATTTCCTAACTGAAGGCTGCAGGTCTGTTGGTGAGCTGTGGTTACAGCTGATTTACATCTACCCAAAAAGACTCTCAAACTTAATTAAGCACCTGTATAAACAAATACATAGCCTGATTTGAGCTTGCTTTTATCACATTGAAAAAACCCTAGTAGGGTAGTTTTTAGGTGTATGGATATCAACAATAGTAGCAGAATTTTAATTTATTTTTATTTTTCCATTATGTCAATGCACTTGATATGAGGGCTTAATAGGGACTACAAATTAGCTTGCATTCTTTTTCTTACCTAAACTTGATTTCAACAGGGTTCAGAATTCTCTGCTTAACTTTAAGCATGTGAGCAATCCCATCAAAGAAAAACAATCAAATCCCACATCTTTGTAAAGGTAACAAGCAAACAGTATTTTTTCTAACATAAACAATTTCATTCATATTTCTTGTTTGAGAGGTGTGATGTATAAAAAGTATTTTTACTTATATCTACTTATAAATATTCTTCAAAACCCCCAGACAAGTAGAAAAGATAAGAAACAGCCTTTCTACTCAAGTCCCTTGTTCAGCTACACCATCAGGCTTTGTTTTCCAAACCATTAATTTAAAAAAAAAACAAACTATCTATTTCTTTCCCATGGTTAACAGTGCAAAAGAAAATAAAATGGGTTTGTACATACTCTACAAATTGTGTGTAGGGATGATCAATATTGCAAGGAGACTATAAACAAAGTCCTTAACCACTGATGCATCTGATGTTGTTTAAGCAAGAGGATCAGCAGTATATAAAAATCTGTGTAAGTGTAGAACAGATGTTTTGTAGCTGGGAAAAATCTAAAGGAAGGGTAAAGGGTGAGAGATTGATAAGTCTTATTCTGCTCCCAGGGTGGTGGTGCATAGCCATTTTCTGTGAAATGCACTGAAGTAATACTTATAAAATAAATCTCTTGGAATAACAAGAAATGAGATAAAATGATCATGTAACACCACAAAGTATGGATAAGGGTACTTTGATGTTTTGATCAAACAATATCTGAATGAATTTACAACTTTTTATTACCAGGGTGTTATCTTTATCTGAAGGATAAGTGTAGGCAGAACAACACAATTGCATTGTAGCACAGAAACAATTCAGTCAAAAAAAAGATTGTATCCCTAAAGCCTTGCACTTTGTGTAGTCTTTTCTAACTGTCCGAAGTAGGTTTGTATAGTTGTATTTCATGCAGCCAAGGTAATGCCCTTACTCTAGGTGTCGTCTTACTCTAAACAATGAGGAACTGTTGAAGAGAGTCAACACCCGGACGCTACGTCAAGAGCTGTGTTTAGGTAATAGGGTCACGGTTTTGGTTTTACTTTCCAATGAAGGACCACCATCCTTGTGAGAAAACTTTTACACAAGTATCTCCAAAAATGGTTTGTCCTATGTGAATTTCAAACTGACTTGGGAAGAGTTAAAATTAGGCCAGCTCTTAGTATTTTTGAAAACTGTACATGTTCTTTAATACTGCCAACAGCCATTGAGAGCTTTAGGCATTTTTTTAATAAACAGAAGTGTTCTTCTTTATGTATTAAAATTAGGCATTTAATCTGATCATTTTCTTATTGTGTATTAGTTTATGAGCATCTTGCTGTTCAGGATGGTATTTTTTTTAAACTACTGACCCCTGTAAAAATTGAAGAACTCATAAGAAATTAATTTGTGTAATATATGCTGCTAAACATCCCTTTAATTTCAATAACAGTGCACTGCAAGGCCAGTTGTTACATGCTATTCAAAACAGTTTTTAAAATATAATTGGCAATACCATACAGATTACTTGAATTAGAGGCTTTAAAAGAGAAACAAAGATGAGAAAAAGAGGAAAATATTCACTTGAAGATTAACTATAAATGATGCACAGCTGAAGAGTATTGAAAAGAGTCCAGATCTACATGAGAGAATGGAAAGCTTTTTCACTGAACTAGTACAGAATTTCACTTTGACAATTTAGATGGTAACTTAAATTTAAAAGGAAAGAAATAAGAATATTTTTTCTAAGAGATAACACACTTGAAAAGGCAGCTTAAAAATCAGCTTGGAGCAGAATTTACAATAGTGAAGATATTTGCCCCAAGACACCTAACTTCCAGTTAAGTTTTTAAAAGAAAGCTGTAAAATATATGTAAGTTCTGACTGGACAAGTTCATTAGTGCTTTTAGTGGTTTTATTCTACAGAGCCATAAATAAGTTGAATTCTTATTATTTAACAGGCAAAGATTATTTAATACTTAAAAATGTTCAAGGCACAACTCTAACTTTTGATTTTAGTATCTCAGTACCCCATGTCCTCTGAATTTTTTTCTTCTTTATTCTTTTTTTTTAATTGTTGTGAGGTTCTGTAACTTGTGTGCAATAAGAACCTAATTGTTTCAAATTCAATTTTCGTACACTGACTGAAAAAATACATAGATTTTGGATACAAACACTGTTGTCTCTGAAGAATATCAAGCAGCATTCTGTTAGTTTTTTAATCAGATTACTGGGGAAATGATTTCTGTGGGTTACTTTGAAGAGTTATGGTAGTTCATAAAACAGTACTATATGATGCTGTTGATATTTAATGGATGTTTGTTCCTATTTCTAGTAGGCATTTTCACTTTTATGTTTGATGGAAAAAATTAAATATTGTTTTTGCATATTTATATGGAATTTTAATTTTAAACATTACTGTAAAGGTGCACAGTCTGATATTTCCATATGTGAACTGAACATAAAGGGCTCTTACAATTTTGGTTTTTTTTTCTGCCAAAAGAGAACTGGTTAATAAAATTCCTATGTTATTCTATGATGAGCCTGTGTTCTTTTTTTCTTTGAAATATCTTACATTTCTTTTGCTTTTCTTCATACTTTTGTTGGTGTAATACATGTTGCACTTCAATAAACACAAATACTTTTACAACTTAATGTTGTTAGCATCTGTCACAATCAAAAGACTTATTTTTTCCCTAGGTTCTTCAACCACTTGATGTGAATTGTAGATTGAAGCTATTTGATACTATTCTAAGAATTAAGTACCAACACCTCTTCAGACCTTTTTACACACTCAAAAAGGTGTATACTAAAACTCTACAGTGTTGCAGGGAAAAAAAAATCCATTCTGCCTTGGTATTTTGCAAATTCCTTATTGTACTATTTCCCGAGTATCAGAGTAATTCTGCTTCCATAACATTTCTCAGTTCCCTACTTCACTTCCCACTTGTTCTTAGTATGAAAACAGTAATTTCCATAATTAAAATCAGGTCTAATTTTATTTTTTCTCCAGCTTCTTGTTCAGCTACTTTTTTTTTGCTTATATTATCTGTAGGTTTGTGTATTGTCCATCACAGTATTTCAAGTAAGGGTGTTATAAAACACTCCTTTACTTTGCTTCATTTTCCCTGTAGCTTATCTAAATGAGAGTCTTACTCTTCAAAGGCCATAATCATTAATATTACTTTGATTCAAATTTAGCAGAAATAAGCAAATTATCACCTTTGTGAGGCTATAAAATATTTCCCATCATGAACAGTGCTCTATTAATAAAAGAAGTATGAAGACCAAAGTGATTGCTGATCCTGTCATAACTGATAGTCTAGTGGCCAGCAAAATTCTACTTCAGTTTATTCCTCATAGAAATAAGTCCTGTGGGGTGCATTCTAAGTCCAACAGGTTTATTTGGGTGTGTTTTTTTTGTTTCTTTGTTTGTTTGCATCAGCAGCAGTATATGATTTTCAGTCCCAACTTTGAAAGTCAGCTTGGCCTCCAATTCTGCATCTAGAAATGGCTGTAGCTCAAGACTTATATGTCTACTACCTGTCAGTAATACAGTTAAAATATATGTCCTACTGTAAGATGTTTCTTACTATTACTATACATTGTTCAATAGCTGCTCCATTTTACTGTTGTACACATTTGGGTGCCTTGCAGGAATATGAAGCTTAATAGGTTATTCTACTTTTTTTTTTTAATATATATATATCTTACAAGGAAAAATAAAACTGAAATACACTGTTATCATATTGGTAGAAGAATAATTTTTAATCTATGACAGTGTTATACCAGTCTATATCTATATAGAACTCTGATATTTTTTTGTGAATTTAAATTACTGTATTATCAGCCTTTTGGTCAATGAAGCTAAAGGAACAAGAAATTAGATGCATGTCCAAGGAAGACGAAATTTGTTTGAAATTGGCGTAGGTTATACAAAGTGTTTGGGAACTAAGCAGACTTCCCCATGTGATGACACTTCCATGAAGCCTGACTGTGTCCAAAATGATGGACACCTTAGTCTTCGTATGGTGCTAGCTTTTGTGAAGTGCCTGAAAATTTTCTCATGGTTACATGTCATACATGTTTCGTTGCTTCCCTGTAAATTGTTTTTGTCTTTTATGAAACAACAGTACAAGAATGTGTTCCCTATCACATAAATACCTCAAAAGCTACTGGTTACTCAGAGGGAAACAATATTCAGCAGACAGCAAAGTAATTCCTCAGTTGTTTGGTATGTATTATTATTGATAATATTTTATGTTCTAATAACTCTAAAAAGATTATTAATGTTGTTGCTTTTGAAAAGCACATGTAAGAGAATGGGCTAAGTCTTAATTCATGGTTTCAGATTGGAAAAACACTAATATAAAAATAAAGGAAATGGATCTTAAAGATTTTTCAATTGTTGGAAAAGCTTTAATAATCAGCACAGTTCCTTGAGTTCATCTCTTTTAATGACAAATGTGAAATACTTGGTCTAAGAATTAAATTTCATTCAGAAAAATCCTGCATATAGTGACTCATTGCAAGCTAAATTATTTGTAAGCATAATTACATCTACGTGCAGCACTGTTTCAAGCAATCTGATGCTATACAGAGCACTATTTTAGAGGAATCGACACGCATCTACCCCTGCATTGCTACATAACACAGATGTGCATTTCTGTTAGCAACACCAGCTAGATACAGGTTCTGCTTTAAAATACTTCAATCATTTTTGTCATACCCTCTTTCTCTCTTTTCTTTCCTTTTTTTTTCTTGGTATTTTCTTTTATACTTTGTTACACGTTCTATCTGTAATGCAAGGTATTCTGACCCCTTTCAGACACTGAGAACTTAGTGAACTGAGTTTCACCTGTGCCTGATTTAATTACCAGGTGATGAGATCACTACCTGGCCTTGAAAGGCGAGGGTGGAAAGGATAGTTGTTTTGATTGTTGACCTTGGGAGTCTTTGTCAAGCAGCAATTTGGAGAAGCTAAAGAAAGTGTAGTTTGTGGAGAGACAATACAAACGCATGGTAACAGTAGTCTGAATGATGTGTTACCCTGTTTTTTAAGACTATAGTACTTTAGGCTGATTAGTTGATTCAAGGGTACAAGTTCCAGACTAGACTGCAAGAAGGGTGGAAATGTTGCAGCTATCAAGGAATGCTTTGGTAAGTCATTATGATCCTACACTTCAGCACTGTGAAATACTTATTATTAGGAGATGGTTATGCTGTGAGGTCCAGTATTTATGCACCTATTAAATAAGATAGCGTTGTTTGGATTTTTTTTAATTCCTTAGTTCGTTATGCTTATTAATTTGTTATTCATACTAGCCTATCATTACTTCCCTGTCACCTTTCTCCTTCTATTAAACTGATTTTCATTTTCAAACATGATTAATGCCTAATAAAGTCAGTGGGATACTTCTTCTATTACTTAGTGTAGCTTAATGGTGAGGACTCTGGCCACAAATTTAACCAGTGTGAATTTGTGGTCCAAATTCTGTTGGTAGCTAGGTGTGTAATTCTGGGGTAGCTATTTTGTGTGTGTTGCTGCTCTTAGTTTTGACCTATCTATTTTTCAGACTAAAATAGCTTCAGGACAGAAATTCTTGATCTCTAAGAGCCAAGTATGAAAAATGTCCAAATTTGTGGTCTGCTCTAACACCCATGGGCATGTGCACACACATAAAATCTAAGTAAAAATTTTATAGGTGAATCCTTCTGAACCTGCTGTTACTATACGTTCTTGAAGTGTTTTTGCTTTCTTGCTGTAAAGATATGATTCCCCATAACTCCATTTGATTCTGTATATCGTGTTTAAACAGACCAAACTAGATGAGAAGCAAAAGACTGTTGTAGCTTCTTTTCCTAACGCTACAAGATCCTGAAACTGATTCTTATGAGTAAACAGAAAAACATTGGCTCCAACAGAGAAATCTAACTCTGGAAATCCTTATGCCCTCTGTTTTGCTCTATTAGAAGAAGAGGAGCTAAGGCATCTCAGTCTTAGCTGCACCGAGGTTTAAACAAGTATTCACCAGAGAAGCATCAGATAAGGTGCATATGACGAAGTAATTTTCTTTATTAGTTTCTATGGTAATGCACTACTACATAAAGCCAGAAAAGAAGTACATCCACAAAATGCAGTGTTAGTTCAACCATGTGAACACTATCACTGTTTGTCTGATGCATAAAGGCATCAGAAAACTGCAATATATAGTGGGAGCAATCTAATTGTAAAATTAAGAGCTTTAATCTTGGAACAATAACACTGACTTGTATTGCTGTGGCAATGCAATTTGTATGGGCTGGGAGATGGCAGTACTAGATTTTGACCCACAGCGTTTCCCAGAAAGCTTATACTCTGTTCTAGAAGTAATGAAAGCAAAATAAAAACAACTTTTGCTGTGAAAGACCTTTGAACTCATGACTTGCAGAAAAACTGATAGAATGGTAAAGGCAACAAACCAGGCAAAGTAACTGGGGCCTTTTGTAAAGGTTTTTATGCATCCAAATTAATTCTACTGGGACTATGGCAGCTCTGACTTAGCTACAAGTTTCCTGAGTTGAAAGGCAGACTTCAGGGATAAAATTCCTAACTAGTATCTGGTGTAGCTGTTTGAAACAACCTGAAAAACCCTCCCAGGTTTTGCCTTGAAAAAGAACTTCCCCTTGTAGTTCTCAAAATGCAGCACTGGCTTAGTGACCAAGTGACTCTTGACACTTTCTTCTAAGGCTGAACTGTCTGCTGAGAGACTCCTTGCACTTCTTTCTAGAAATGATACAGATTTTTATAGAGAAAGAGATCGGGCTCTTCAGCCTGGAGAAGAGAAGGCTCTGGGGAGACCTTATAGCAATCTTCCGGTAGCTGAAGGGAGCCTACAAGAAAGCTGGAGAAGGACTTTTGACAAGGGCATGTAGTGGCAGGACAAGGGGTAATGGCTTTAAAATAAAAGAGGGTAGACCTATGTTAGATATAATGAAGAAATTCTTTATTATGAGGCTGGTGAGGTAATGGAACAGGTTGCCCAGAGAAGCTGTGGATGCCCCCACCCCGGAAGTGTTCAAGGCCACATTGGATGGGGCTTTGAGCAAGCTGGTCTGGTGGAAGGCATTCCTGCCCATGGCAGAGAGGTTGGAACTGGATGATCCATAAGGTCCCTTCCAACCCAAATTATTCTATGATTTAGTTTCCTTAAACTGCTGATACCCTGTGTTTATTTCTTAGCAGTTAACTAATAGTCATCTTGACACCTCAAGACCTTGATATTTTATTTCAGTGCCAGCTTTGTCAAATTGATTCACTGTTTCACTGAACCCCAGGTCTCTTTCCGCATCCCACCCTCCACTTTGACCATCTGCCTTGTTCGCTTGTAATTCCCTCTGAATGCTATTTTTTTTAATGTAAGTCATTATGGAAATCTTATTGGGCGGTTGATTAGATGCTTTGGGGAGCTGGGCTTACCAGTACTGTCTCTACACCTGTTTTGTTCAAATTCCTTGGGAAAATCCAGAAAGGCAGAGCTCTGACTGCCTTCAATAAGTAATGTAAGGTTTGGCCCCTATAGACTGTGGAGGGAGAGGGCCATGCACACTGTGAATGTACATACAGAAATTACACTGTCACTTTGGTTTTCTACCAAGGCTTTTCTGCCCCCTTTGGGGTTTGTTTGTTTGTTTGGGATTTTTTTCACGTAAGTATTCTCTGGATATATAGTAATGAAAAAAGATCTAATCTGTCTTCTGTTGATAGATGTGCCAGTCCTTTCAGTTAGGGTCCCGTGAGCAAAAATAAGGTGTGACAGGCTACAAAGGTGGAGAAGGGGGTGCAAGTTTGGGAGCTTATAAGTAACTGGGCAATATGTATGGTCTGCTGTCCTTCAACGAGAGTACTGTTGAGAATCATGGATCTTGTATCTTCACTGGCCATGAGGTCTTGTGATAGCAAAGATGTAGACAATTTGTTATATTTGGGTTACAACTGAGGGACTTAAAGCTCAAAAGAACACAGAAAAATATTAGCACCCATGAAATGTGCAACGTGTAACTATTCTACACAACTCTTCTTCAAAGCTTTCAGTTCTCGCTTTGGACCAAAACTCATTGTGGTATAAGAAATTCCTATGAAACTTGATTTTTTTTTTTTTTTAACACCCCCTCCCCTCCCCCCCTGTTACTTCCCATTTAACACATGTCAAAGATCTCGTGATCAGAACAGCATTCCTCCAAATTCTGGTGTCTGAGTTTGCTAAGATATAAAGGATTCCTAATATGTTAATATGCTAATATGTTGAGGCCTGATATAGAAAGGCTTACACGCTTGTCAGAAAAGTCAAGCTTGCATTTTTCACTCTAACTCAAGTAGAAACTTATGACATAGTTATAGCTGGCTTTGCTTCAAGTCCTAGCTGAAGCAGTGAATGTGTTGTATTCTAATATGAATTATTATACCATATGGCATGAATCTTACTGTAAAACTATGGGCAAAATTCTGTGTTTAAAAAAAAAAAGTTCTGCTAACAAAATCTAATTTCTGAACTACTGTCAAGCTTGGATTGTTATGATCTAGAAGCTTTGTCTGGGAGCTTGTCCACACTAGATGCTTTCACAGTACAAGTATTTTGAGAATGAGGAAGAATGAGTACTACTAGTAAAGAAGGGACTCACTGTAACGTTAATGTTCATTGTTTTTATTTGAGAAGTCAGACTGGAGGGGAAGTTAAAATGGCAGGGTGCTTACAAAGTGAAAAAAATATAGTAAGACCAGCTTGGTTTTTTAGATAGTATTTCTTCCTTTCTTCATACCTTCTCTGGCAATTGTTTTTTGCAGCAAAACATTTTGAGGTGCTAAAATAGACTGAAGTACCAAAATACCTTTTGTCCAAAAGTTCTCAACCCTATTCTGAAAAAAACAGAACATTCAACAGACTGGAAGAACCATTTAGGGATGGGTACCTGCCCACAAAAAATAAGCTTTTGGAACAAGACACTATTAAGGATTTTCCACATCAATATCAGAACATGGAAATTTGAGGCCTGCATTAACAGACATTCTGAAATAATTAGCTTTCTTTTTTCTCAGGCTTGGTGACTATGTACAAATAATAATCCTTTCCTGTGATATTGAACAGTGCAAATAAACTTTAAATAAAACAGTTTAGGTGTGAGTCTGTTGCCTAGGCAGATATGTAGTGCCATTTCAGTTAGCCGAAGTACCAAGCTGTGCCCCTCAATCTATACAAGATAAAAAGGTGAAAAAATAAAAACAAAGATCAAGACTCATGCTCCTTCCGAGCAACAGCTAGAAGCTGGACATGGTATACTAGGGCATGTAAACCAACAGTGGACAGCTTTGTTTGAGCAACTGGTAATTATTCTCTGTTTCAAAAGTGATTATAAATGAATTAGAAATTAATTTCTAAATTACTATAAATTAATTTCCTTATCCTACTCATTCAAATGTAATTAACCTTCTAATTCTATTAGAATGTGGAAATTTAAGGCTGATTATTAATAGGCATTTGTGTACATTTAGGAAAGGAAAATCCAAGACCCAGCAACCTGACGAGATTTTCTTTTTTTGATTTGGAAGTGCTTGGGAGTATTTCCTAGTGACTCTTATTTCTGTTCTGATTGGAGGAATAGGAGAAAGCTCTGGGAGGAGGAAAGTGTTGATACAGCAACACACATGCCAACAGATTGCTTCTTTGGCATCCTTCTTTGTGAAACTGCCTTCCTCGACCTGTTAAAAAGCTTTAGTCAAAGTCTACTACCAGCACAGATTCTCACTAAGAACTTGGAATGAAAAGTGAATTGGAAGGCCTAGCCATCTGGTAGATAAATAAATGGGGAATAATCTCTCCTGTCCTTTGCTGTGAAGGATACTTCAAAAGAACTTCCTCTGTGGTCTGTGTGTGTGTGACAGACATTAAGGACTTCAGGAAATGCAGATGTTTGCAGTGCAGATCAGAAGCAGCTAGAAAGCTGGTGACTTCTGGACACTGATGTGTGAGAGAAAACCACCTAAACAGTAAGTATCTCTTTCTCCCCCGAATCCTGCACTCTCACATTTAGATGTGATCGTACAAATTGGTAGAGTTGGTAAGGTAAATGTTGAAAGGAAGCTGTTGGCTGTGGCCGTTCTCGGGGAGGTGTAGCAAGCACTTGGCTTGTCTAAGTTACCGTGGTAGCAAGGGCACACAATGATCTTGTTTGGCCCCCCACTTTTTTTTACATGCTGCTTTTTGCTAGCAACAGCAAACTTATTTTTGTTGGCTTGTTAACGAATTAACCTATTCCAAACATCAGGGCTATAATCTACAGGAAAATATGCATGCCACAGTAGCAACTAGGTGCCATCATGGTTCAGATAATCCAGTGATAAATAGGAAAAAAAATCTGAAGAACTTTTGTTTCCCCCACTCCTCCGCAGCTGGCAGCTTCTGGATGGCTTCTACTAAAATGACTTTTCTGTGCTGGCTTGGTGAGGGGTAGGTTCAGATAACCAGTAAATGTCTTTCACTCGGGGATGAGTTACATATCTTGGTGCTTACAGTACTTATCAGAGAAATTTCTCCTTTTGTGTTAACTGCTTGCAATATTTCAATGTCTTGCTTTCTTGCATTCTGCAGTTATCATCCTAAGCTTAAATGTAACTTGTACTTCTCATACAAAAGCCTTCAAGGGACAGTTTGTATAGCCTGTTCTCTGGAAATTACTCTGCCGAAGACTACTGTCAGGTATCTCGCTTTGCTGCTTCTGAGGTAAAGCTGCTAGGGCTGGACCTGCTTGCAGCTAGATTGCTTTCTACAGCAATGAAGTGAAGACACTTGAAACTTGGACAGTGGAGGCTGACAGACATGAGACCCGAGAGTTGCCTTTCTGCCATGGATCTCTTCTGTCTTCCCCATTTCATGCTGGGACATGGCCTCTCTGTCTTGCATTTCCTAATTCTCCAAGCTTAAATTCTATCATCCCTCACACAGTTAGGCCTGGAAAATCTGGCACAAAGGCAACAGGTGCTCTTCTTATACAAGTACTGAAGTCAAATGCTCTGTCTTTGTGGGGCAGCGCTAACTGTTCTGTAACATACCCTTTCCCAGCTCAAAAATAGTTTTGGGGTCTTTTGAAGATCTTGGGTACCACATATTCTGTACCAAGTACTAGAAATAGCATTCAAATTGCTGTGCACTTAAGGCAACAGATGCAAACCAAATCATATTGTCTTTGTGCTTTAGAGCATAGAAATAAAAAATGCAGTGGTTTAGAGCAGGCTACTTCAGAACAAATCTGTGGTTTACTTAGCTTATACTTCAACTATGCATTGATGTGGTTCTAAAGCCTTTCAGGTAGATCCCTCCATACAAACTAGAGGGCTGTGCTGTAAACTAGAGAAAAAACCATCCCAGGGTTAAAAATTACTCTACCCTGTTTCTTTAGGGATCCTTTCTTTTTGATAGATGTCATTTCAGTCTAGCTTAATCAATTGCTGTAGAAATGTTACTGAATAAATATGTAGTAAATCCATGTGGAACATGTGCTCTGACCCATGTGGAACATGTGCTCTGACCTTGGTACTACGGTATCAGGTAACTTCAAATTCTGCCTTCTGAAATAGCTGCAGCTTGTTCCACAGCAGCATGGGCATGTGGCCACTGAGTCGTGTCATGTTATCCAGACCTGCCATATGGGTGTTTAATTTATCCAGGTGGTTTTAGCCTTCTGTCTTCTGACACAATGAAAGATCACTGCAGACTTTCTAGTTCCCAAACCCCACTTCTACATGTAACATTACCTCACAGACACCAAGCCTTTAGCCCATAAAAGACTAAACTCACTTTATGCTATATCACTGAAACTGTGATATGTTTCCCAGTATGAAACCTTCTGGTGATGAATGTATCACTGTGTGGGCTTTACATATGTATAATTAAAATATAGCACATAGGAAAACAAGAGTTACAGTCACTTCCTATTTGCAAGGCATGTCATAAAGGATGCCGATTCCTTATTTTACATTCTGTGATCATTACAGCAAACTGAGGAAGGGAATTACCAAAGGTATTTATAAAGCAGCGAAATATTCATAGAAATTGCTTAAGCTACTTTAAATATTTATAGAAATAATGACAATTTCCATCTGCCACCCTAAAAATGGTACTGATGATTGCTCAAGATCTGTAATAGTTGAAACCGTCTGGCACTCTGAGAAAGGCAGTGTGGGAAGAGAAGCTGTTTGTTTCTCTCCTATGCAGATTAAGAAAATTGTGCATACAGTTGTACGTATGTAACAAAACCAGAAAGTGATGTCCATGATGCCTTAGGAAAGCAAGCTCTGATTTTTAAAGAACACAAAACAAACCCCACCTTGAACTCTATAAGAATAAGCCTTTCTAATACATCTATTGTGTTTTGGTAACTTTGAGTCAAAATAAGCAATTTGCAAGACAACCTGGGTGAGCCTATTAATACTTAATCTTATGCAGAAAGGGTGTGATGCGTGTAGAGAAATGGCTGCAAAAGTATTATTGTGATTTCTTGTCTGAATCATTATCCTACGGCATAAAGCTGCTGTCACAGGACTGCTTGATCTTCACCACTTCCTGTCGCACTCTGAGTCAACATTCCCATTATCAGTGGTATCGGATGGTGTGGGACAGACTGTGACTCTCTAAATGGTTTCTTGTGTATCCGAGAAGCAGAGGACTTCAGCCGTCCCTAGAGGAGATGCCCTGAGGGTTCCCATTAAAGCCACTCTTTCAGTGGTTCTGTTACTGCACTGTAAATGCATACTGAAGGACTGGCAGCTGCATCTGTGCCTGGATTTAGTCTAGATATGTATCTGTGCTGCTTTGGGTATTAATAGCAGAAAATGGTATCATCCTTCAGAACAAGTACCTGGCAATCACTTACGTGAGATCTGAAGATACCTGAGGCTCTTTGGCCCCACGTTTGTCTTCTCAGAAAAAGTGTCGTTTCCTTGATGAATTGGTACCATCTAAGTGGTTTCTATAGTCTTAAGGCTGTGGCTATTGCTGTGTCTGCAATTTCAGGAAAGATGGTTGCTATTCTGGGCAGTCTAGAGACCTTTCTTCAGTGTGATGACAGATTTAAGAGTTTAATGCTTTATTGTGGTATGTGCAGGACTAAGTAACACATCGAAGATACTACCATTATTAATTGAAATACAAGTTTTTGAAGCAACTTCTCCCATTTACAGAATTTGACTTAAGAAAAAAATTCCTGTCTAACATCCTGCAATAATGCTCTGTTTACAATATGTTACAATGAGCTTTTTGATATATCATAGCCTAGTCAAACTGCTGATACTTAAAGCCTAAGGATGAAGTTTTTGCTTAAAAGCATGCTTGTCCTCTGCTAATCTAAGGAAAGAAAAAAAGCATGATTTCAATAAGTAAATGTTTTATCTGCACGCTAAATAAAATAAATGCTCAATATAACACTTTTAGTGAATTTCACCATGTATTTATGCTTATTTTTGACTAATAATACAAACTCTAGTGCAAGAATGTTGTAAATACTTGCTGTGGCACTTTGCTCATCTCTCTTTCATTAGTCTCTTTCCCAGGTTTGGTCTAGATTTTAAGGTCAGCCAGAAATCAGGCTGGGTAAAAGAAGTGAAGTAAGTTATGACATGGGACTGGTTGGAAACTGAAGTTTATTTTAAGGACATGTTGATCAAATCTCTATAAGCTAGTGGTGTTTGTCAACGGAAACTGTACCCCCTCCTCTTGACCATTAAGGGGTAATTTTTTTTTAAAATGTAACCCAGGCAAAGATTTTTTTGGTGATATGTGTTTGTTTGGTTTTTTTTTTTCTTTTAAATCCTCTTGCCCTGCTCTCTTGAGGAGAACTGGTATATTCTATTTATCGTAGAATCATTTTTATTAAAGTTGGAAAAGACCTCTAGGATAATCAAGTCCAACTGTCAACCCAATACCACCATGCCTGCTAAACCGTGTCCTGAAAATCCTAGTCCAAGAAAACTTCACCACTGCTTCTGAAGGCTTGCAAGAGGAAAAATGTGCCTTCCTTTTATTCATTTTTCCTTGTCAGGGATGTCCTGCAATCTCAGAGTAGAAATGCCTGTGTTTTGGTGGCTTTGCTAAGGTTCAGAGGATAAGAATGAAGAAGAAAATAACAATAAAAAGATTGTCAAGCTAAACACGGCCATGAGAATCAGCCTTTACAAGCTTAGGGTGAACTTAATGAGTTTCTCTGTTAAGAAATAAGCATAGTGGAAAAAACAAGATACTCATTCTCTTAAAAGCTTATATCCAAATGAAAATGTCAAACTTCTTTTAAGATGCTTTAATGCATTAGCAAAAGCAAAGCTTTTCATCTCCTCATCCTATATTGTTTTGAAGGTAGATAATTTCACTTAAACAATACTTGACCCTCATAGAACCAATGCTCAGAGTGAGGAGTGATAAAGAGGGACCCAATAATCAGTTACCTTAGTGTCCCGGCACAACCTGTCTTGTAAGTGTGGTTTACTAGAAGAACTTTTAACTGTAAAACAAGCAACAGGAAAACCCAAGCAATGCTCTGCCTCCTTGGTTTTCTTAGGAAAACTTCTACTTTTTCTGGTTTGTTAGCTGTTAATCATTTAGATAGAAGATTAGGTGGATAACAATTACCTCTTTGGCTGTGCTTCTCACCATTCACCAAAAAAGCAACTGCGGAAAGTCATGTGCTTATTTAAGCAGAAATAGAGACAAGTTTTCATGACTTCACCATTACAAAGGCTGGCTGCAGTATGGCTTGGCAGAAGCAGAATAACAAATACCTCTATAGGGAAAGAGCAACTCCCTTAAGTGTAGCTGCCATGCATTTTGTGTGTAAAATTGTCACTTTCTTGACTAAATTTGGTTAGTAAATTATTACTGGCTACATACATTACCATAGCAGCTATTGTCACAATTTAAACTTGCACTTCATTAAGTACATAAAAAATAATTCTAGCAAACATCTCAAACAGTCTAATACAAACAGCCTGAGCCAATTTGAGGGCAAATAGGGTATTGCTATAACCTTGAAAGCAGCCTTGAGTTGTACCTTAAATCTAGTTCTACCAAATAAGCTTTTTAAGTTTGACTTTTTCCGCTGCTTGTATTCTCATAAACAACATGGCAATAAGGTTAATTCCCATTTTACTTTTAGGCACAAGTTTAAGCATTCTACTTAATTACGTGAGTGGTTTTATACATTTATTGTCATGAAGAACTCGTATGTTCTGGTCAAGCCTACTGGAAACTAATTTGCATTTTGAAAAACAGAATTTATAACCCAGCCTGAACAGATTTTCTGAGGTTATCAGGTGGCTGTAGCATAAATCTGGATTTGAAATTGTATCTCTTAAATTCAAGTCCTACGCTTCTAAAAGCACCCTCTCTCAACTTTTCTGTCTAATACTTTCACTTAATTTAAAGTGGTGAAGGTGACTACTACATAAAGTGTCTGGATAGAAGTCATAATCTGGAAATTCTCCTATTTTATTCATGGCAATCTGAAGGGTCTGTTTAAATTCTTACAGTTTTATTTTTAAGATAAATCTTTGTCATCTGCTTTGCTGTCTAGTGTGTGTGAACATATAGGGTTGTTTTTTAAGAGACTGAGGTGGCTGGAGAGAGATGTTTGCTGAAACTGGTTTTTAATTTTCATCAGTGGAAATGAAGAAATGTAACGTGAATGAAAATACAGAGCCTTGACAGTAAACATAAACAGAAGTTCATTTAACATGCATTTTAGAATAAAATAAAGAATCTATCACGAAACTCTGCTTTCAGATTGGAAAACCATGGCAGTTGGTTTTGTGGGGTTTTTTTTCTTGTTTTGTTTCCAGATGGAGACATCTTGACTATTGAGTTGTATGGGTGAAGGGTGGGGAGCCTGAAAACAGTTGACCTTCTATGGGTACAAAAAAAGGGCACTACCTGCAGAGGCAGTTTCTTTCTCACAATCATCTGTGCCCCAAATTTAGCATGATGCCTCGGTCCCTTGTCACTATTTCTGTCACAACAGTCACTGTGTTTAGCTAAAAACAACTTATTCTTTTTAGAGAAAGAAGAAACTTCATATTGGTACAGTCTGATGTCCTACAGGCAGTGGAATCAGGTGACTGTATAGAAGTCTTTCTCTCAGGGAGGCCCTGAAACTATATTCAGTGACAGAAATAGCAGTGGTGGTCAAGAATTAATATTGATGAATACGATTACAGAAATGCAGATAAGATGGCCCTTGAACAACACTGTCTTTTCGCAACTGAATATAGCAAAGTATAGCCATATCAGTGTTACTGTAAAAATGTGATCAACATCTAATGGCAGAGTTGTGCTTGTAAATTCCATATTTTAGAGTCTGGAGCAATTCTTGATCTTGCTTTGTCAGTTTTAATCTTTGATGGCAAAGGACTTTTCGACGTATGTCCTTAATGGAAATAATGGTGGTTCCGTAAAAATACAAGCAGGTTGCTGTGTTGGGAGGAAGAAACAGTTGTACTTGCCCTTGTCTCTTATTCTTTGTTTTTAGGAATTACAAGGACATTGCTTGCCAGTAATCTGTCTGACAGTCACCTTTTGAAGGTTAGTGCTTCCCCGCTGACAAAAAGCCCAAACAGGAAGGAGAAATATATGCTTCCTTCTTAATTTGCAAGGATATGTACCAAACTTCTAGCTTGGGAGAAAAAAATTGTGAAAAGGAGTGGATGGGCACAAGGGCAAGGTAGAATACTAGGCAGGGCTTCCAGAAACAACAATGGATACTTTAAGGTGCCGAGAAGATAAAGTATCTTTGGAGGACGACCCTTCATTAGCCCATCAGTAGTGTTGACAAGTGCTTCCTTTCTGTGTCAGCAGCATATCATGCTTTTCCTTTCATCTTTCTAGGTACTGATAAACCCCATAAAAGAATACTTTTTCTGCTCTGTGCCAACACGTATATGTGATTATGGTAACAGCAAGGCAGTCTGCACTGCAGGGCAAGAGTAATACATATCACTTTCTCCAGTCTATTACTACCAAAAAAACTATAACCTATTCTGTGTGACTTTACAGCATAGGACCATGTTACCTCTTCCAAGCTGACGGTTTTGACTAGGATGGTGTGTGTTCTAGGTGATTAACCATTCTTGATGTCACACTGCATGCAAGGACCCTCTGGAAGCATTGCCCCCTCCAAGTGTGTGACTAATGGCACAGTAACAGCATATCCTTCTGTCTCCGTCAGGTAAGAAATCTACATTATACAGGCAAAAGGTGAGTCTTTGAAATTTCAAACTCAGCATAGCTTGAATACTGAGAGCTCTGTAAGCAATGATACAAGCTCAATACAGGCTACTCCCTCCAATATTTGGAGACGTGTTTTTTCCTAACTTGATGCTAATCTGAACTCTTGTTTGTTCCTGAACCATTTCATAGCAAATTTTTGTAATCGTCACAGTCTGTATAATGTCTGAAATTGTATGTGCCAGTATTGGCATTATTTGCTGCAGTTCCTTGTGGTTTTAGAGTATTCCAGGTTGTGGGTGAGGATTTTGACTTGCTCTTTGTAAAACTACTTTTTGTCATGAGTAGGAAGTCAAATCTAGTTCTACTCAGGTTAATGACATCTGGTTTCTGATTTGAATGACCAAAACTATGAAATCCAGTCTTAATACTCTGGCTTGCATCAACTATGGATAAAAGTACATACATGCCGTACTGAAGTGAAATCCAAGTGATCACCTTTCAGTGTCTAGGGAGTCAGATAGACTATAATTCCTGTACTTTGAAAGCTGGTTTTTTTAAGACAAGTTTTTTTCTGCTCTTCAATCCAGAACAAAGCTGTAACTGAATAAAAACTCATTAAAAGTATAAAAGAAGAGTGGCTACAAAACCAACCCCCTACATAAAAAGCTCTTACAGGTTTAGAGGCAGCCTTCCAATAACGTGTTAAGTCTTACATACAAATGTATGACTTGTCTACCTCATTTCTTCCCCCAAATCTCCAACGCACACAACAAAGCAAAGCAAAAGAGAATCCAAGAATAAAGATCTTACTATTGTGTTACACCTTTCAGTAGACAAATATAGAAGACACAGATAAAGGTAGGTGTGTATTAACAGCTCTTTATAATTAAACCATTGTTAAAAACATTTAACACTATTACGAAGCATTCTTTTCCTCCGTGATTTAACACTAGTGAACCGCAATCACAGTTTTAGGTTTATAAAAAAACCCAAATGGTTTACCTACTGCAATGGAAAATCCAGAGATGTTCTTGGGGACAAGGGGGATTAGAATTTGCTCCATGAAGTGTTATTTCTCCCTTTCCTTCCCTTACCAACAGGTTTTTAAGTGAAAAGCCTTGCTGAATATGTATCTTGATGTTACAAAAATTAAGTCTGCAGTGGTTCTGTCCAACTCCTGTGTCTACTCATTCTGGGACACTGGCAGTGGGATTTGGATTTTTTTTGTTTGGATTGTTTTTTGTTAAGTGAATTTCTGTGAAACGGTAAAAGCTGAACTCTGAAGTTTCTTTTTAACAACTGTGGAACAGATTTCCTCATTTCTTACTGAAAAAAGCCACAGGTATTTCAGAAGTATGTTTGTGTGTTAATGTTAGGGATTTTTATGCACACTTTGACTCTCAAATACCTGCAAAATGATTCAGACCAAAGCACTCTAAAATGTTTAAGCCTGCAGAGTTTTTTCTTGTCTCTAAGATAATCTGCACCTGTTATTAAGTATGTGTATTTTGTTGCTGACCTAGTTTTGTCTTTCCTGTTAGAAATGGAGGAAGAAAAAGTAGTATGCTTTCAGAAAAGCTATCAAAGACCAGATTTATGTTTGTCAATAAGAAACCAACGAAAAGATAAATTTCCATGATAGATGGCTCACGGTATTTTTTTTTTGGCAGCCCTTTAAACTATGAGAATAGTTGTAAGACACATGCCTGTTCAGTAGGATTTCAGTTAGCTGATTGCTAACTTTTCTTGGAATGGAAAAAAAAAAAGTAGTATGATCCTAAGGCCATTTAAAGTTTTATACATGGCATCAACAATTGTCCTAGCTGTAAGGGTTATGACCTTTACCATTAATAATCATACCATGGACAAAGTGTTCTGATAATAAGGACCTCTTTCTGCAGGATTGGTTGTCGTATTGGCTGTGTTTAGTGTTTTTTCTTTGCTTGGCTCTACTGAGTACAACTGCTTAATTCCAATACATATCCCAATTCATTAGATAAGGTCTGTTCTTTCTCTTTGTGTATCTGGCTACCTAGTACTTCAGAAAGGCAAGTGCATCCTTCTTTTATCTCTTGTACAGATGATAATTTTGCAAACCAAGAAGAAAAATGAACAGGAAAACCTGTTTATAAATCCTGACTTTGACCTGAATTGGGGCAAAAGGAAATTCTACTCTTTAGTTATTTTTTTTATTTTCGCAGACAGTTGTAGGAATTAGCTTTTCCTTATGACATTGCTCTTAAGCAGTTCTAGGAGGATAAATTAAACTTGTATTTTAGATCTTTGTTATTTCCGACTATTTGTTCCCAGATGAAGTAAAGAAACGCCCCTATTGCTAAGTCAGCAGAGCTTGCTTACGGATTTCCCAGCATGCTTGATACATGGAGAGGGTAGGACTGATTTCCAGAAACACAGCTGAGTGCTGAACACCTGCTTAGTTTATACATGATCAATTGTCTTTTTCTGCTGGGAGCATGATGTGAGTTTTCCCTGTGATAGCTATGGTTCCCAGAGGGCACGTACTCACATCTGTGCTATTTGCTAAGTAAAAGGACTGTTTAATATCTTTAATAGTCCTGCTTCTTTTGGGACAAATTTTTGTGTTGCTTTGACTTTCAACAAATAGGAGCAAGGACTTAAACTGCACTCAGCCAATTTGCCTCTTTCACAATTTAAGCCAAATTTTAGCTGCATTCAGTTAGTAATTACTTTGAACTTTAATCCTTTGCTTCATTCCTGGAGTTCAACGTGAGTCCTGAAAAAACCTGCCACGTGTCTTACTCTGCGGGGCAGCCTGGCAAATCTGGCTCTCACCTGTAAGTTCTCCTGGCCCCTGATGCTTCCCTAGGGCAGTGCACTGAAATGACAATGTTATCTGGGAAGTGTTGACTTTGGGGGGGACACACACCATATGACAAGAGCTAACAACTCATGTGACTGTCAATATTGGTTTCTTTCTTTTTCGTATTGACTAAAAATTAGCAAGCAGTTCAAGATACGAGCACTCTGGAGGAGAAAATTGTCTTTATTGAGGATCTGTAAACCACTATAACGTATTTCAGGTTCCTTATACAAGGAATCCATAGCACTGAAAAAATTATCCATACCTTATATGGGTTAATATGAGTTATGTTGATGTACAATGTGCAGTAATACTAATTTTTAAAGTTATTTGGTCAGAATTTTTTCTTCTCATGACTAAAAATGCACAGCCTGTATCATCATAGAGTGGAAACATTTTCCAAGAATGAAGCACACAAGCCTGTTCTGTTGGATTTTGGTTTTGGTGGGTTTTTTTCCCCAAACAGTGTTGCAAAAACCTGTAAATGGACATGAATTGGAATTAGACTGATTAATGGAAAACAGGTGTCTCTTGACCATTAAACCGCGCTTACAAAGTCCCTAAATTGGTGAATGCTGTCACTGGGGTTAGAATGTCATATAAACAGTCAGGACATTAACTTGGTCAATTTCCTACTGTTCCCCACAAATCGGCCTCTGCCTGTTGCTAGAGGTGTTATGACTTAAATCTAATATTGCTACGTATGCTCTGAGAGTTCAACCTGTTGCTCTTCTTTTCTCTTCCTTCCTACTCCTTTGGGCATCCCTCAACACACACCTCGAACAGAATTTGCATTTGGGAAGGCATTCCGCCTTTACACTCCTTGATGGGATCAGAAAGTCTAACAAATACTACTGTTGCATGTTTTGCCCTTCTTGTACCAAAACTTTTACTTTCACAGTAGACACATATTTGTGCAATTATTCAATTTAGTTTACAAGAAGCTTCTAAAGAGTGTGAGGATTAGATGTATTTTGGAAGCCTTAAAGGGGGGGTCAACATGGTTCTTTGAAGAGTAAATAGTAGGGAACAGATTTGGAGATGATCCAAAATCTGTTGTATTAGTGACTAGACTAAGAATTTATGATTAGCACCTTGTTGGTGAGGAATTCATAGGTACAGAGAGCTAGTTTGATAATAACAAGGTTGCTAAACAAGCAGCAGACTGGAGGTGACAATACAAGGCTTGTGTTTGGGAGGAATTTACATGATTTACTGTAGAAATAGCCAAAAGCTAGAGCAATCAACCTTCTAAACTCTGATCAAAATGAGGTACCTAAACATTTTGGTGACAGTATCAAGAATTACTCAGTCTCTCCTTTCTTCCAGAAATCTTTCTGAAACTTGTCTTTACTGTGAGATTTACGTAATGTAACTTTGGTTTCTAACCTCAGGTGGCAGGAGTAGTTCAGGCAAAATGGAGGCAAACAAATAGTGAAGTTGGAAAGACACATTCTGTTGTCTTGTCTTAGCTAGTTTTAGCAAAAAATCATTGCTGAAGTCACATGAAGATTGTGGCAGGGAGGAGAGGATTGTGTATAAATGGGCAGTTTAAGATTTACAACAGCTAGTAAAGATTACTAAGAAGCTTGAACTACAAAACGTGTAGTTCACAGATAGTGTCCGGAACTATTAATCTGTCCAGGTTACAATACCAAGGAGAGAGTAGGAGAGTCGCACATATAATAATGATTTAAAATAACCTGATTATTTAGATCAAACATATCAGGAGAATAAATGCACTGCTACGACAAGCAGCCTAATAGATTCCCATATCTCATGTCCAGGAAGGAAATAATGTGTCTGGTTTGGAGTAATTCAACTCTAACACAAGCTTAACACCTCTTAGCAACCAAACCGTGCACAGACTATAGACATTATTAGCATATGAGGTTTTTTATAGCTACACATCATTGACTACAAGCCTTCAAGAGCTGGGTAATGCTTTTAGAAAGGACTAAACTCTTGGATAATCTTGTGGTTCTTTTTGGGTTTTTTTTAATAATTTGGAAATATAGAGATGGAGTATTGAGAGTTGATTCCTCCCTGATGAAAACAAGCTGTTAATGGGGGCATAGAAAGCTTAAATTACACAAGGAAACTTCCTAAAGTCTTAAGGATATAGGTGGAAATGACAAATTTTATTAAACGTGCTCAGACCAGCACAGAAAAAAGGAGCCAACTATGTATTAAAACCTCAGTTGTGTTCTTTCCATGGCATAGAAAGTAATGTGTTTTAACTTCAAAGGAAGTTTAATATCAGAAAGGAGTCCAAGAGAAGCCTGAATGCAAGAGAGAGTATCTTCAGCAGGACAGTTATAATGAGCAGGTAGTTGTGGAAGGAACTTAAGGTCACCTTTTTGACAGGGGAAAAAACCTAAATGCAAACCAAAAAAAGAAACCCCAAACACCCAGCTTCCAACATGTAAATTGAACATAAATCTAGCAGACTGGGAAATCAGAAGTACTCCAACAGTGTGATGGCATCACAAAGGGGTTTGGAGAACAAACTGCTTTCTGATTAACTCCCGTGCCTCCAGCATTTGGTTTATTCTGTCTCTGGTGAGGACACAGCCTCAAAGCCAGATCCTGGAAGAGGTGAACTGTCTCCTGACTTCAGCAAAGGCCCTACACTTCACGCAGTGCTTTGAGACTAATCGTATTTAATTGGTTCCTTCAGTTAGAGTAGTGTTTCAGGGACATTCAGGAGATATTTACAAGAACAATGACCCCTAAGTGAGATTGTTGTTGAAATACACCTTTTAAAAGGGTTTTATATGAGTAGAGATAGAAGATATTGCATTGTTTTTAATGAAGTGTTAAATATAAACTAATTTTTAACACTAGAAGCTAATTTTCACTTACAGAAGATCAGAAGTGAGTCAAGTGCGGGAGCCTAGGGGAAACCTCTAATTGCATGTAGTGCGGTTTCAGTTAATATTCTTTGAGGGCTAGGATGCCAAGGTTGAGGCTACAGATCTGTGACCCTAAATGTTTAAGTGTTGTTACCAACTTTAACTTGTCAAACAACGACAAGGAATCTTAGCAGCAGCAGGGGTACAGCAGAGTGTTCATTCTACTGTGCTGAAAAGCTGTGCTAGAAAAAATGATGCTATTTAGTCCGTTATTGTAAAGTTTATTTTGCCACCAAAATGAGCCTCAGAGGGAAAGTCAGAGGACAATTTGTATTCACTGCATTAAAAATGTCTGTAAATAAGTTAAATCAACAACAGTTGTAAATTACTCACAAGTGCTCTTATGAACACAAATTTTTTTCAGGACGTATATAGACATTAAACCTATTCACCTCTGACTCATATTTCAAACAAAAAGATTAATAGTTGAAGTACCTTATTTTTCTATTATGTTATAATGAACGGTTTGCTCCTAGTTGCAGTGAATGACTTCTTCCTTTATCTACCTAGTGTAGTTTCAAGCAATATTTCGTAAGAACATCATTAGTGCCATTTCCATGGCTTTCTCTTATATTCAGGTGATAAGACACTGAAAAAGTAGCAGTGACAGCATGTGATAAAATCTTTGCACCTGAAATGACATTGATGTGACCCTTATTCCCCAAATATTCAAGCAGAACTAGTTCAGGAAGGAGGATGTTGGAATCTGAGCTTGGACAATTGCTTGGTTTATGTGAATTAAAATTCATGAGAATATGTCTGAGTAAATTCTACTTCATAATTCCATACTCAGTTTATTCTAAACCTGTACTCTTGAAGGCCTTTTTTCAACTGATGTGCTTTTGTGTGTGTGTATTCCATCAGAGGCCAAAAAGGGCACTTTTACACAGGGAAGTTTTCTGTGAACTTGGAGTCTGATTAAATAACTGATATCTGTCCCTACCATGTATGCATTAGATGGCACTAAGGCTGTTTGTGAAGCACTGGTGATGTCAAACAACTAAGAGGAAGATAGAAAAAGAACACAAAGCAAGGTTTTAGCAAGATAAGATTTTGTAGTTTTTATTCATAAGATTTCTATATTCTCCTTGTAATAAATTGCATTGAACTTCTGTTCTTCCTCTAACAAAAGAAGTGATGTCTATAAAATCATTGCAAATGATCTATGGGAAAAGATAACTAGACGATTTTGTGTTGCCCCAAGGAGATGAGGTTTTTTTGTCCTACATTTCTGTTTTCCCTAAAACACTACGTTCACCAATACAATTCATCCTTGTGAAAATTGCTTATAAGCCTGTAAAATCGGGCAAACATTGCTGGAGCCTTTACCAGCATGTTTCTACCACATTCACCGCATAACCCTTACTAGTGTTCACAATACGTATTGCAGCATGTGACAAAAAGGCAGGATGTGTGGGGTTCCATCAAGTACTCCTTTTAGTCATCTTCTCGATGTACAATGAAACTGCAATGCAAAGGCAACATACTTTATTGGAGAAGTAAGCCACAAATGAATTCCTTAAAGTGTGTCTACTTTGATATTTTTAGGTTATTTTAGTGGGAGCTGTTAATCTCCTATTACTCCAGTGCTCACTTAGCATAATTTCTGATTTCAATAAAATATCAGTAATTAGCAGAGTAATCACACTTAGACATAAATATCAAGAATGTTTGTTAATGTATAGATTTACACAGGGTTCAGTAGATGGAGTCGCTTCACTTTAAATTGAACTGTAGTCTCAGGATGACCCATCACTTAAAAGGCAGAAAGGGGAAATCTTTGCTTAGGCAGCCAAGTATGTGAGATATCTGTTTAAAGAAGCGGCATTCACACCTCGGAGGTAGTAAGACAATTCTGCTTGTGTTTGACCATTTGGAGGATTCTTGTAATGGTAAACAATTTTCTAGTGAGGAGGGATGATGACAGTTAGCAAGTCAATTTATAGCCCCTGGAGGAATTCAGAAATGAAGAAAAAGCTATAAAATACGATGTGCTAGGTGGTGGTTCTCTCTAATAGGTGCAACCGAAGAACAGGTTCCCATTATCACAAAGGCAGAGTTCTTGAGAGAATGAGTGTCAGGAACATATCAATAGCAGGTCAGCTGGCTAAAGGGAGAGAGCAAGCCTTCAGATTTAATTCTGAGAGGTGCACGAGATGGCTGAGTCAAACTGAGCGGTGCCACAAAGAGATGATCTAAGTATATACCTGTACTCCAAGACAGAGGTCCCAAACTCTTTCCTGTGTTGGCTTTAGGGCTTGACTGACCTCTTGATCAGCCAGTTCTGGTTTAGCCTGAAGAAGAGAAGGCTGAGAGGGAACCTTATCAATACTTATAAAATCTGAAGGGTGGGTGTCAGGAGGATGGGGCCAAACTCTTTTCAGTGGTGCCCAGCGACAGGACAAGGGGCAATGGGCACAAACTGAAGCACAGGAAGTTGCGTCTGAACTTGAGGAAGAACTTCTTTCCTCTGAGGGTGATGGAGCACTGGAACAGGCTGCCCAGGGAGGTTGTGGAGTCTCCTTCTCTGGAGATATTCAAGACCTGCCTGGACAAGGTCCTCTACAGCCTACTGTAGGTGACCCTGCTTGGGCAGGGGGGTTGGACTAGATGACCCACAGAGGACCCTTCCAACCCCAAAAATTCTGTGATACTGTGAAAACATCTAGTATTTGTCTCTTTCTGAAACACTTCTCTGTTGCTTTGATAAGCCATCCTGGTTCACTGAAGAAAGTACCAGACTTGGACAACTGAAGCACTGTGAGAGTACTTTATGGAAGGAGAAAATGTTGGAAGAAAATTACTTTTTTTTGACAGCAGTGAGCCTTTACTTTGGCACAGCTGTCTTCTCATCTTTAGATTAAGCAGGTTTTAATTTTCTTTTATTGTTCTGGAGCTTCTTATAATGGTTTGCTTCTCTTCTGCCTATAGCATGCTTGATCTTGAGGGGAGAGGGTGGAAGGAAAATGATGACAAAAGATTTATCAATTTCACTTCTCTCTTTCTTTATCTGCACCATAGTAGGTCTCCTACAAAAGCTATCTTTCACAAAACATGCTAATATTTACCTTTCAGTTTCCCAGAAAGCTAAAAGCCAAACACCAGGGAGTACTGTACAATCTTCTAAACTAAAAATCTTAACAAAAAAATCTTTATTCCAACTATCCTCCTGCTTTAAAGTTAAAGTTAGTGTCACCTGGGGAGACAGGTACCTGACTTGTCAGTAATAGAGTTTTTTGTACTCTGGGCCCACGTGCTGCCATAATGGATGGGTGTATTTATCTCATTTGTAATCTGCAGTTAGAGACAATCGTCATTCCCAGAGAGATTGTCCCTGGAAATCTAAAATTCTGGAGGGCTTGAGAAAGTGATTTTCTTGTGAGAACTTGTTTTGGACAAATATCTATGCACCCAAAAAAAAGAAATTCATGCATAATGTAGTTCTCTGCACAAAGTCTTTATATTTTTGAAGTACACAAGTGTAGTAGGGCTGGAAATTAAAAGGACAGATGGAGATAGTATTGCAGAAAGAAGAATGGAAGATATGGTACACAACCCTGAAAAAATTTACATTAGTGGTTGTTATGGTTTGTCTGCGGCCAGCAACAAAAGCGCCACATGGACGCCCCTCCCTCTGCTGAGGTGTGGAGGAGAATGGAAAGAAACAGGCAGAAGCTGGTGGGTCGGGATGAGGGCAGTTTAACAGAACAGCAAACTAAGGGAACAGTAACAATAACGATACAGATAAGGGGAAAACACAACACAAACCCCACAACCCAGACAGCCGCTCTCCTGGACAGGACTGACGCCGCGTGCTCCCGAGCTGCGAGTGAGTTCCCACCGCCCTGCTCCCCCCCCACCGGAACCCAGCATGACAGCAAATGGTATGGAATACTCTTCTCTGTTTGGCCAGGTCGGGTCAGCCCACCTGGCTGTGTTTCCTCCTGGCTCCTGGTGAAAAGTAACCCTGTCAGGGCCGAACCCAGGACAGTGGTGCCCCACATCTTAATTAACAGTCATTACAGTAAATGTAGTCTGGAGATTAACATGACCGTTGAGTTCACTCATGCTTCAAAAATGTCTTTCAACTAAGCAGTGTTATGAAATAACATGAAGTTTTAGGTTCTGGCATATATAAAACTGTAATAGAGAGAATAATGGGTAACCCTGATTTCATAAAATAACATATGGGGATATCAGAGGTTCCATAATACTTCCAAGATGTAGTCCAAAGCCATGATAGAAAGCAGTGAAATAATACTGATCAAAGTGAAGATGATAAAAATCTGACAGTTCACGTTAATTTATTTGGAGTCACATTTCAGTCCAGATACTTTGTCTATTTTTGTTTTCTTCTCCCTTCAGCTCCAATTTGGATGTCCCTTGGTATTTATCAAAAATATAAGCTCCAGTTCCTGTGTCATGCAGAGAAACATATATGCTTTGGTTTTTCAATATTTTTCTTCTTTATAGCTGGTGTTTGAAGGAGAACCAACATTAATCACAGTCTAAATTTTACCTTACTGCTAGTCATCTTTATTTTCATCACATTTCCCTCCCCTAGTGATGATTTATCTTTTGTAGAGATCTGCCATTGATGTGAAAAGGTGTAATTGGTTCACTCTACCCTGTTTTCTGTTTGCTTGGCATTTTTATTGTAGGACAAGACTTGTGAAAACAAAAGGCTAGCATGTGGTCCTATTCTTTTTATGTGGACTGTAAATGAATTTGTATCTCAACATGTGAGATTAGTTTCTGTTCATGATCATGTTTAAACTTGCTATGATATAAAGCATTAGCTTTTTCAGAAATGATTCAGAAGTCTCATTCTCTGACTTATTTCTCTTTTCATTTTCCTGCCCCATAGGTTCACAAGGATTGACCTTATGTGTCCAGTTAGTTCCCTTGGTTTCCTGTGCAAACAAGAACAGCTGTTGTAAGTTTTTACACTTTTTCTTCACAAACATGAGAGTTTGCATTACTGCATGTTGCTCTGCAAGTCTTCACCACAAAACAAAAATGTTGAACTTGCGCACCAATACTGTAGTTTGGCCTTTTTTTTCCCTGATTGTTTCTTAATAATAGCCTCTTCCCTTCTGGTGTGCTATCCTTAAGGAATGTTACTCCTTTTCCTCACAGGTTTCAGCCACTTAATGATGGAGGTTCAATGCTAGGGTCCCCATTGCTCAGTCCTCCCACTCATTTTAACTGCTATGGGACACTGCATTCCCTGCTCCTACACAAAGCTGTTAAAACTGGCTTAGCTCATCCTTCACCAGCTATAAAAACCGTTTGCTAAATCAGCATTCCTCCCTAGTAATTCACCACAGAAAATACAAAATGCACACCTGTTTCTGTAAGCAGTCTTGTGTAATTCTCATGTTTTCTGTCTTCTGACTACATATTTTTTTAGGTATTGTTTTTAACACTCCTTTTAGTTACTCACCTCAGTCTGTCTACTTTTGCTCTCATCCTCACTCTGATCAAACTCTCTGCCAGTGTTCATATTACTCTCCATTGGATGCACTGCTGTTCTGAATGCTGAAGTATCTGAAGACAGACCTGAAAAGACAATGCAGAAATGGAGGGGAAAAAAAACACCACGCCACCCCTAAACAACAACAAAAAACAGGCAAGGCAAAGTCCTTAGTATTTATTATCAATGTTTTAAAAGTATGTATTCGCAACCTAGTCCTTTTTTATCTTGGATTTTTAAATATTGTCAGATCTCGAGCTTAGAAAAGTTGCTGTAGATCACAGATTTTAAAAAAAAGCTTTCTTTTATTTTTAATAAAGGAACATAATACTGTAAGCAGTTTATAAATGGTGAAAAATAGGAAATTTTTTCATGCTTAAATACTGTAATACGCTATCTGAAGTTAGTAGTACAGGAAATGAACACAAATCCAGAACGTCTTCTCAGTTACAATCCTATAAATACAGAGTAATTCCACAGAACAGAGTAAAATTATTCTTTTTTTTTTGGCATTGCTGCCTCTGAAATCCAATACAGAAACATGCGCATACCTATTCCCAGCCCACTTGTTCCTTAGAACACATAAGAAGTCAAAAGACATAGTATATAGAGTTTATAATTTTTTCAGATGATTAAGTAGAATAGAGTACAAAATTCAAACAAATTACATTTCTTGGAGATGAAAATAATCTGTGGACTTTCACTAAATTTGTGGTAGAAAAAATATTTTTTATTTTTATATAACCTCTAAGCTTCTTCCAATCTATTAATGTTTTACTTTAAAACCTTTTTTGACCCTGTGTTCACTTCTATTTATTGTTTCTTTCTATGCAGTGTTATCCAGCGCTGTAGCTTTTCAGACTCTCCAGATTCATATAAATTTTAAGCTAACAATGGCATTAACATTGAAAGGTATCTTTATCTTGCACTTATGAAATGTAATCTCTCTTTGGTACTACATACTAACTTCAGGCACAACAAGACAGAAAATGCTATTTCTATTCCACCCATTAATATTTTTCTTGCTGATTCCTGCTAATGCTTACATTCAAACTTTTCCAACACATAAAAAGAGTTAAAAAACCCCTTAAACTTCCAAACCTGTTTTTTTTTTTTTGTCAGATTATTATTTCAGCAGTATCTGCTCTGTAAACACCGTTCTGAATAAGTATCGAAGAACATTTTCTTTAAACTGATAATTTTCTCTCTCTAAAAGATCACAAATATAGTGAAAGGACAATATTTTCTGATGATACTAAATTGACCACCAGCTAAATCTAGGACTTATTTTTATTACCATCTCTTTTTTTGTATTGTTGTCCCTAAACCTGGGGTTCGTTTACCTGGTGTGCAATATGCCAATATACACATAGAGCAGAGGTATTTTATTTCATATTTGTGCAGATATGGGTGTCTGTTCCGAGACAGCACACCAAGCTTCCAAATCAAGTTATTTATACACAAAGCATTAACATATTCAACTTCCTAAAACATATGCATTGTTATTCTGTTAAATCATTGGTTCAAGTCTCTTTGCCCAGCACGTATATTAGCATGCATGCTCAGTTTCTTCATCTTTAGAGGCTGGGGTATAATTTGTATAGGCGGTCTGTGAGTTGGTGATCATGATCTCCTCCTGCTGGCATTACCTTTCCCCTAGTTACTGCTTTCTTTTGGCAATCTCAGCAGCTTTTCATAGGTCGTTAGCTATTCTTACAATTCATCACTCTCTGGTTCTACTTTGGGCAGGTACATCCTTCTTATGAAACAACAACACATTATTCAAAATCCTGTTTCTTAGTTACTCTAAACCTAGTGTAGTTAAGTTTAAACTTGTAAGATTACAAAACCATAATAAGGGTAGGGTTTATGAAATACCTACAGCAGCAGTAGTCTGGTAAATTTCAATTATTTTGACTTTTGATTCCCCTTTTTATTCCTTAGTATAAAGCTATCTGCAAAGTAGAAAGATGGGATTGATACTTAGGAACAAATGGCCTCAACCCTGTCGCACCTGGATTATAAATTTTTTGAGGTAAGGACCATTTCGATGGACATTCTTTAAAAAAAACCACATTCCTTCTAGTATAGTGTACTAGATAATAAACTCTAACCCTTGACTGAAACACCAATGTGCTGTCAAAGATTTGAATACAGAAGAAAAACAGGGTTTTTTTTTAATTTGGAAGACAGGACACTCTGCTTTTGTTGTGCCTTATTTTTTTTTTTTTTCCTAACCCAAGGCAATATATACATATTGAGTTGTGGAAAGAAAGTGAAACTGAAACTGCAAGATAGAGGTTGCCTCAGTGGAAACAAGCATTGCTATTTGTCAAAATTGATTAGAACAAGCTGTTTAATAAACAGAAAAAAATGCACTTAAAGCAGTCATGAAGTTTTAAAGGAATATGAAATGGCAAAGAACATTTGAGAAACATGGTTAGAGAGCTAGCTTGTGGATAGTGATACTGAAGTGGAATAACACATTAGGGGTACATCAAAAAAAGTTGGAGGACACTTATTTGTATGTCCATGCAAAGACTTTAAGTGATCAAAATGATCCCAGGTTGATAATTTTGGGTAAGACTTTTTTTTTTTTTCAAACTGAAAACACATTCCTGACTGCATGTGCATATTTACTATTTTGCATCCTAAAATTCCTGAAATGGGTTAAACCTGAGAAGGACTGTCAGTGTCTGAAGTACCTAGAGAGTACATGAAATATCCTTTTTTTTTTTTCTTTTTCTTTCAATATTCTTTTAGCTCTTGTATTGCTTTAAAAGGGTTAAAGGAGTCCGAGAAGCGGAAAGCCCTCCCGTTGAGTCACAAGGTTCAGAGCTGAGTTCCCTTGCTTTCTAAACTCCTTCTCAGAGAGGAGCCTAGGTGTGGCTGGATTTGATCCTAGTCCCAGACTTGGTCAGTGGTTTATGTCTAAAGGGTTAGGTATGTAGCCACTTACCAGAGTCAATGTTTGCCTGTCAGAGCCCTCCCAGGGACTTTCACTGAAACAGTTTCACAAAGTTGAAACAATAGGTAATTTATTCAAGCGACAGGTATCACAGATTCGGGATTGCTGTTGATAAATGCACTGTCTACAAAAGCTGAGCTCAAGGTAATAGTTTAGTGCTTTAGTTAACAATATGTTCCCAGGGATACATCTGACAAAGTCAGAGGCGCGACTCTTACCAAAAAGGTGTCCCTTCTTGAAGGGGAAGAGAGGTTCAGGCCTGTCAACCTGTCCATCAGGTAAGGTTTTCACTTGGCTCCTCTTCCGAAGAGGGTTTTCAAGTACCAGTTTTTATACTTTTGAAATCTTTGGTGAGGCAGAACGAAGTTAATTATTATGTGTTGATTGGCTCTTGGTATGGTAGGTTGTGGTGGGGAGCTTAGTACGGGCAGGCACGGGCACCTTCTTTTTTTATCTGAACCAATATCTGGCTGTGCAACCTCCGTCACACAGCAGGTGTAGTGGTGGGCACTGTTAAGTGAAGCTCTTTGTTCAAGTCAAACTGCTCCCTTTTGTTAATTCTTCTGTGCTTGACATATGGAGTCTGAGCATTGACAAGTCCAGCAAGGCCATCGACCCACACTCTTGTAAACTTGTTATCATAAAATTACTTGTCAAAATAAAATCTTTTCAAAATTTCTAATTGGGAGCACTTTTCAGAGAACTGGAGATTGGTCAAGATGAATTTTCAGAACAGGATAACCTCATGCACAATTCTACTTAGCTTTAGGTGAATCTTCGTTTTGAAGGTGTTGGTGAAAATTTGAGCAATTGACAAATGTACAGACTCAGTGAAGGAGCTGACCTATTTATTAGCATAGCCTATGTATGACAGGAAGGTAGGTCAATATCTTCCTGTCCTTAATCTCAAAAAATCAAAATGTTACACATTTCACTTTAAAAGGAGCTCTATGATTTGAAGTAATTCATACATTGGTTATGCTAAAGTAAATGTGGCAGTGGTTACAATGATACTTTAAAGTCATTCACACTCCAGTTGTTGTGTAGGTGTATGTGGTATCGTGTGCTGTGGCTCATAAGTTAGTCTCATGAACTGTTTGAGGATTTGCATCCTACGGAACAGCAGAATAAATGTGTGCCATCATACTACATGATCTATTAACTGCTGGCACTTAAAAAAAAGATGAAAGGAATTGTCAACAAACCTTCTATTGCGTCTCACTGTTCTAGAAAAGATTATTTTCAGTGAGTTGCATTTCCGAAAGCAATATGAGAAAGTTGATTTACTGTGGTGCATCTTGTATGTAAAATGTTGAGAATTCTTGTTAGTGGGTCTGTAGGAAACCAGGCATCCTAACATGGAAAGACAATTTCCAGTGTTTACAACCACAACATTGTATATAGACAGATCTTAATAGTTCAAAATACACAAACCTACACTCAGACAGATGAAAATTCATCACTGGTTTCCAGAGTGTAAATCTGCAGTAGGTCTGGCACTTACTGTATAAGCACCTAGTTTCTGACATTGAGAATTCGGGGAACATTTGCTCCCGATCTCTGTTTCTGTTCTTGGCTAACAGGATTCTGTTTAGAATAAAGTCATTTGATTAAGATCCATGCTTTTAATCTTTTTACTAATTATCTGAAGTCTTTCTCCTTTTAGTGAGGATAATGGAGATACTGGATCATTGTCATTTCTTGTATCTTGCCTATTTGAGTGTATTCTCTGTATTTAGGTGGTCTTTAAGGCATACCTTGCTCTTGCAGCAGATTAGTTTTTCTTATATTGACAAAAACATTGCTGGTGTTTATTTGAGGAAACTGTATGATCTTTTTTGGTAAACCTAAACTTTACATCATCCTAAGCACTGTCTGGAGAATTTTGGGGTGATTTTCTTTCCTTGTGTTTATTGTGTGTCTTCAATACCAAGACAGAGCTCATCAAAGGAAGGTGTGAAGTTATAAGAGGTGAAAACGACAATTATCAATGTGGTACATACACTCATTGTGTCTGCTGAGTTTTGTTTGGTGTAGCTTTACACTTATTTTTATCACCACACAAACAAAAATAGATGCTGAAGAAATTATAACATGCAAAGACCTGAACTTCATTTAAAGAATGACCTGAGTAAAGAGGAAGAACCATGGAAAAGGAAAAACAAAACAAACCTCATACTTTCTGAAAAGCCTAAAGTGCCTAAAGAAATTCTAATTTAAATCAGAAGATGATGCATACATTTATGTGTAACTTGTCCCTAGGCCTTGCCCATTCTTTGCTCAAAGCAATAGGATTATGATGCTAAAAATGCGTACCAAAGGAAAAGGAAGAGTATGGACAAACAATGAAGGAACTAATAGGGTGGTCTGGGGCAGAAGATGACGTTGATCAAAGAAAGGAAAGCCAAATGGACAGAGGGAAACAATAAACACAGAAAGTGAGAGAACAAACTCAAAGCAAAGTGTAAGGAAAGAGAAGGCAGTTTTGAGGGAGCGAGGGTTCCTGGGTGTATTTGTGGGGTTTTGAGTTGCAATTTGAGGCAGATTAATTTCAGAAGCCCTAGGGGTCTTAGAGTAATCATTTGCTATATTTCATTTTTTTGTTAAGCTGTTTGATTTTCTTACTTGTAATGTGTATTCTGGAGGGATACTATTACTTCTCTGAGTAATTTGTTGGTATTGTTTGTGTTTGGTTTCCTAGGCATGAAGAACACTTTTCATGTAGTAATAGTTCTATATTCGAAATAATCTTTTAAGAGGATTTCCGTGTTTGCAGGGCTGGAATGAATTGATTCTCAGTAGATACCTGATTATGGAGTTCAGTCACACAATATTTATTACCATATATTTTACCAACCAGTATGGCATGGTTTAAATTAGCAGTACTGTTAGCTTCACTAAAAGTAATTTGCAATAATTATAAATTATTTCTAGGAATATTAATTATTTACTAGGAGGATTAAGAAAATATGTTCAAATAAAGAACTGAATGTTCACAAATAGCAGATGTCAAAATATGAAGAAATAAAATCTATCTGATATTTTATGTGGGAAGGAATGATGGAGACAGAAGAAAGAGGCTCAGAATATGAGTACACTAGAACGTGGATTTACATGTATCTGTAAAAAATTAATTGTTTTACTTAACTAATGCACAATAAACTCACCTCAAACATGCACATAATTGAAAATTGGCTAAATGCCACTTAAATAATGACATCTCCATACTATGCATATAAATTGCACATTAATCCTTCAAAAACTCATACATGTATTAGAAAGAAATGCTGACCTGCTTGAAAAGCAAGGTGACTGAATGGAATTGGTTATGTCATTACTCTTTGGTACCCACTCTCGAGATTATCGTCTCTTGACCACAAAGTAATGTCACATGCATTAAAATGTCCAGGTTTCACATAAAAGAAGTAAGTGCTAAATGAACATGGGGAAGAGAAAGAAACTAGATGTTGGAGGTTATGTGAGAGAGACTGGATTAAGCTAATGCAAAGTTTCTCCCAGAGTTTGAAAACGAAAAAAGTTGAAGAAACAATGGAGAGAAAGAATCAAAGAAAATTTGTATCTTTAGGGCTCTTTCTAGCCTCTTCAGCTAACCATTTCTTCTGAGCTATGATGAACTTGCTCTTTTTAAGATGGAGATTTAGGACATCTACTGTAACTGGTATGGCTGGCAAAAAATTCTTGTTTTTATTCCTCTATATCTCTCTCACTATATTCTATGAGTCCTTGCACCTTTGTTTATTTCTGTTTAGTCACTGTCAATGCAACTGCTTTTCAGTTTCTCCTCTCTGTCCTGGACTATGGAAAAAGAGGTGATGGCTAAGGGGACTGAAGAAGTACGTGTCCCTGAGGGTCTCGCAGGGGCCTGTTGGCTCTTTATTACTGGTGAAGAAGTGTGAGAAGAAAATTATACAGATTTCAGGGCCAACATTAGTGTTCACACCTCCAACTAACAAAATAAGGACAGGAAACAAAATCTGAAACCTACCATAATACTTCAGAAGTTGGTGTCCTGTGAATGGACACTGTAGAAATCACTCCATGTACACTGACAAAATGCCACGTGCTTACTTCTATGAATAAAAATATTTTGATTTTTTTGTCTATTCCATAAAAAGCTAATAAGGCTTTTAAATGGTGTTTTTCCAGGCTGAACCTGACGTTTGCAGCCTCATATTGAATTATAATTGATTCTGTTTTAGCATCCTGTTGTTGATTTCAGACAGTTTCAGTAAAATTGTTTGAACTATTACACTTAGTTTATTCCCCTAGAGATATACTTCTGTCAATTACTTTGCTGTGTAGAATGCAGCATATAAGGTATCTTTACAACATTACAAGTGCTTTATTGTATTAAGCGATTTGTATAAGAAACAGAAAGTCAATTTCAATGAACTGTAGCAAAAGTTCTTTCAATAAATTTGGTACATAGTTCAATGAATAATGCATTACTGAAGGTGTTTCTAAATATTTAACAACAGCTAATTTTACTCACTGTCAACTATTTATAAAGTGGTGTTTGATGTTTTTTACCGAAGAGCAGAAAGCCCAGCAGTTGTCTGCTGTGAATGTGTTAAGGCTGAATAAGCTCCAGCTGCCCAACTGTTTTAGTCTGAATGAAACATGTTGTGAATTCTTGCAGCAATCATGCATCAGGTAGTTCACATTTCACATCAGTATATGCAGATTTAATACACATAATCCTTTTTGATTTGTAAATATTAATGAATTTTCTGAGGTGATTAAATTAGAGTCTGTATCCTTTCACAGAAATGGAATTATATGCAGTAAAATTAATCTGCTGTTTTCTACTGCAGTAATAAACTTTTTTTAAAAAAATCAAACATATTACTTCATATTCTATGCTGCGATGTCTTTCCTCCCCAGCCTACCTTCCACAAAATGGCAGAAGCTGGCCAGCTAGACTTTAACTGCAAAGAAAAGAGATAATGAAGAAGCCACAGTACTTTGGGGGGAGGGGGTTGACTCTTACTGTGCAAGTGGTTGATTGTACATCTACCAATCAAAAGGACAAGGCACAGGAACTTAAAAGTACTGTAAAGCTGAGTGTGTTTGAACAGGAAGGTTGAATAGAGCTCAGTAATCGAAGTCATTTGATTGAAATGAAATAGTCCAGCCTGATGAATAGGGCCTCATCACCTGATGTGTAAATTGCAAGAAAATACACTTCACAGGATGAACATTTTCTTTCCAGCATGACACTGTGGAGAACTGTGTCTAAATCAGTAAACAGATTTTGGCTGTGTATGAAGCTTCTAGCTTCCATGGACAACTACAGCAGTGACAAATAGTCTTATCTGTTACAGGCATGCAAAGGACAAAAAAAGATGAGGCATTTTCTAGATTTTTTTTTTTTTTAATTCTATAAACCAAAACCAGACTGAAATTCTCCTCCAGCTCTATTTCTGTGTACCCTCACTACTGCTAGAAACATTGACAGAAGCACACATCACTCCTTCGTAAGGTCTTTTTTTAAAGAGGGGCTGACTGAAATTATCTAAGATAGCAGCCTGCATTCTCCTGGCCCCAAATACTCCTTGTCTCAATATGCTTTGCAATTCACTACACTTAGTGTTTTTCTCCTCTTATTCCCAGCACAGAATGCCCTCAGGTAGCTCCTTCTTTTGCCCTTCTGCAAGGAGAGATGAGAGCACCATTCAGGAAACATTTTCTTTTCAGAGTGTTCCTGCTCTGTTGTGCTACCTCTGAAAAAAGGATGCAGTTTTTGAACACTGAACATAAAATAAGTCCTGGTTTTTGCTCTCAGATTTAATAAAAAAAACAAGAAGAACCCCAAAGAGTTAATAATCACTTCCTTTTCTTTAGCTCCAGCGACAGCTTGCCATTTCATGCTTTTATTAGTAGACTAATGAATGTCAAAGATGTATTTTAGTACAGCAGATGCATGCAGTTGGTTGGACTGTAACTCTGACAATAACAGCATTTTGATCTACCATTTATTCAAAGGAATTAATCTTTTTATATTTGTTATCTTAATCAGTGCAGAGCAGCTGCTTGAAGTTTGACTTGGAAGATACTTTAATGGTGAGTTCCGGGTGATGGACTTAGTTGTCTGAACTGTGAGACAAATGCTATTAATACTACTAAATGCCTGTCACCTTTTAAAAAAATAACATTTTAGTATTTTTATTCAATCCAAATTTCCCATCAAGTGCCTAGAGAATGAGACCTAAATTCCACATGTGATGAGCAGTTACTAATGAGAATAAAGATACCAATATAAGGTTTAGTGTGATTGCAGTTATGAACAGGTTAGGAAATACCAACCGTTTATTCAAGGCAATACTTATCACTACTGAAGTAAAAATTATATTTCGTGCATCTTTCCTTTGAAAATAACTTTGTAGATGTCCTCTGTGATCCAATAGGTGAAAATGTTTCAAAACTTAAAGTATAGCGAACAGAGCTGTTTGTATACTCTAAAATGAAAACTCTAAGCTCATGGTTTATTTAAAAAAGTAAAGATGTCTTGAAGAATACATTACAATATTCAAACCTAAGATAAGAAAATATAGGTTTGCATTCATATCTTTCATGTGTTATTTAATCTGCTATGTCTATTTTCCAATTTTAATACTAATAATACCATATTCTGTTCTGAAATTTTTCATTTGTTGAGTGGATTCTATTGCTTCTTTGTTATTAGCATGTATGTTTTTCTCACCTTTTCTGGTTAACTTTCATTTACCTGTTGTTTATACCATTTTCTTCCATCTAGAATGGAAATACTTCTTCTGCAATACATTCACAATCGCCATCTTTATTATTAATCCTGAGAACAGCATTACTAATGGATTCATTATCATTTTCATCACTTAAAAACAAGTTCATTATCTGATGAGACGCAGTTTTCTTCATACGCATTTTGAGATCCTTGATTTTCTCTCTCTATAATCCTGGTAGACAACCCTTCCTCATGATGTATAAAGAAGACAACTTGTGAATAGATTGTTAAGATTCTCCTTATTCCCTGTGATACTTTTCCCTGTTACTTGTCTGTCTCACAAAGTTTGTGGGGAAAAGTCTCCCAGCACTTGTCATTTTTTCTTTTTAATTAGAATAGTTAATTGTTTAGGTTTGCTTTATTGAGCTGGATATCTTATTTAAAAATCTTTGAGGTCAACAAAAGAAATGCCTTACCAAAAATAAATATTGATTTCTACAATGAGTACTCACTGTCATAATCTCATAAGCACACACTCATACATAATTCACACATTTTAAGGTACCCTTAGAGGTTCCTTATATAAAACCTGAATTTTTACCTATTTTGTATTGGTGCCGTTCTATCAACTTTGAGTAACACACCAATGGAACTGACCAGGCTTTTCGAGTGCACTTGCACTCTGTCTAGTACTTATACATAGACTTGTTATAGGTGCTTCAGTAGAAGAATAATTTCAGCTGCATGATCTGGTCCTCACTCTGTGTTTGAATACAGTTGTGGATGGAAATGAATATGTATACACCTATATACAAATTTAAAAAACCAACAACTATAGTTGCCTAGAGAAAATATTGTTTCATCTGAACCAAATCAGAGAGCTGACTTTTTTTAAAAATATGGATTTTGAGTATGCTTCATAAAATCAAAAGGCCAGGTACTGCTTAGTGTAAGTTGGCCACTAAATTAACTGTAAAAGGATTGGTTCCTAGCTAAATATATAAGACCAGACAATGATTTCATTAATAAGGTATTGCCTAGAAGCGCCTCCATCCAGCCTCAAACTCCAGTAAATTAGCGACATATAAGCATGTAAATTTTTAAAAGTAACACACTGTAATACTGGATGGGAGTGTATGATTTACAGTATATCAAATTTATTAGTACAACATAATCACTAAGAAAATACTCTAAGGTCTATAAAGTATTGAATGTAGTCAAAATAACTTTTTATTGCAAAGAATTATTGGAAATGTGAGCTTCTTCTACTAGGATTTGAGATATTCAAAGCCTGTCTGTCAGCCTAACATAAATATGATTTCATTAATTGACTATCATTATACATTTGGTAGAATGCCTGGCTAGAAAATAATTCTAAATGATTATTATAAAATGAGATTTATCCTAAATTAAATCATCATCAGTCTGTCATTCTCATAAAAGTATATGCTTGGCTTTCAATACTTGGAAGGAGCAGAGTCTTATAGTATTCTCTAATGTGCTTCAATTTTACTTAAGATGAAAAATTTTATTTCTAACTTGATTTAAGAAGACATATTGCAGAAAGCTGTGATGATATGTCAATCAATCCAAATCCTGAAATGTGTTGAATCAGATTTTTTTCTGCTCTGATTAGCATGTAATGGTCATGAAGAGTTCACGAGAAGGCTTAACATGTTAGTTTGTCTTGGTTTGGATTTTTTGGTGTTTGTTAAAGTGGCAGTTAAAAGAAGATATTTGAGAAAAAAGGCTCCAAAGGGAGAAGAAAAATTCTTATTGTTGGATATATAACGTAGCGCCCAAAATATATCAATCTATTAGATTTTCAGACAAGATGACTTTTTTACCACTTTTCTAGTCCTTTTTTTGTTCCCTTCTGTTAGAGACCATTGTAAGACTGTACTAATGGCCCTCGATGGGTCACTAGAAGCCATAGGCTATAAAACACCAGTAACTTTCCACAAGGCTATCACATGGAGTCCTAGAACTCTGCAGTTCTAAGAAATTAAATTGTTTTTCCCCAACTCCAGTTCAACAAAAATAATCACAAAAGCTTGAGTTTGGAGAACAGAAGGAAACACAGGACTAAGTACTCTAGTTTTAGCTTCCTGCTCAGTTACTGATCAGCAACATCATCCTCTGCTGGCAGCTAGCAGGGTGAGAAGGGACATCAGATCTATGCAAAGGTGAGCAGCTACCCTTTTTTTCCCATTTTCTGGACAGGATTTTTTCCTCCTGCTGAAGATAAGATTTTTGTCTCTGCTCTTAGACTTGATGATCTTAGAGGTCTTTTCCAACCTATGATTCTATGATTCTCTTCTGCCCTGCTCTTTTGAGGCAACAGATTGTCTACTGGAAAGAAATTGGTGCTCCTAAGTAGATTTGTCATGCCTGTACGAGTCCATTTTTTACTTTGCTCTGCAAACATTGGAAAGGCCGGGTAATCCTCATGGGTTCCTTGTCAACAGGTCGTCTAGCAGCAAGTGCTAGCTGAGAAAAGTAGTAGCAGTGATTATACAATTTACTTTGGTTTTATATTAGAAATATGTACTGCCGAGTTCTTGAGCCTGCGTAAGGGTCTTACTGGTAGGGATCATAAGAAACTAACAATGCAGAACAGCAGTAACAGGAGCGAGGAATAAAAGGCTCTCATCTAACTGCTTTTCTTCTAGATTATTCAGTACCTCTTCTTAAGCCACAGTCCCTACAGCCTTAGTCACTGATCACAAAAAGTAAGCTGGAGTTTGCCTTCCCGTATATATAGTTTTTGAGGTTTTCTATGTTGTTTAGCTCTTGACATTTCATATACTCTCCATGTATCTGAATTGTGATTGCTCCAAATAAGCATTTCTCCAATTACGTGGATTAAATTCAGATCAAGATGCTGCAGCATACTGTAGGAAGAAGATTGTTTCTCTTTGACTTGCTACTCTCAATGCAATGAACAACTTTTGCTTACAGGGCAAATTCCTGAACTGCACACACATTGACACCCGAGCAGATGTACAATAAAATCTGATCTGGACCTATGCTACATTTGGCAACAATCCCAGGTCAATCACCCTTTTTTTATGGGATCTCCTCCCTGCCCTCTTCCCCCCTCCATGTGAAAATTTTTGTATGCAGATTTTAACATCACTACCACTGCTGATTCTTCAATATTGCTTCTGGATTATTCTTAATGCAGCATTTATCTTTGACTCTAACCAGACTTCTTTTCTTCCTCCTTTTGATCCTTTCTTATCATAACTCCTAAGTTATTCAGGAAATTGTTGACTGTTATCCCTAATCCTTCTGGTTTCATTAGCTCACACTTATTTTTTTTTCAGGTGGGGCTATATGTTTCAAAGCTCACCTTCTCCATCAGAATGCTGCAAGTATACATCTTTACACATATGCTCACTCACTTGTAAGACTTGGGGGGAAAGAGCTTTGTCACTCCTTTGTGTTCATGCAGAAAAAACCACATCTCCCATCAGCATCACAACAGGACTGGTACCTAGTGAAACCCTAGCGGGTGTTGTGTCTTCACAGATGGCAAGGGTAACATTATAAAACAGAGTTTTCCATAACTGAAGTTCCTTGATGGCATTTTTCACTTGAGGATTCAGTTTATTCAAAACATAGTCCTGAAACATGAGGACAAAATATACCTGTTCCTTTTAACTGTAGACACCTTTTCACTGTACTGTTAGGTCCTTGCCTAGATTACTATTCTTTATCAGCAGTTAATTATGTCCTTAGTATGAACTCCTGAGTAGGCCAGAGACTATCTAATTATCTCAATCAGAAAAAAGACCTAGTGACTTCAGTGAATATCATACCTGGGGCAGAATTTATTTTACATGTATTTTGAATTGTTTGAATTCGTGAGGCAACTGCTAAATAAATTCTAAATCAGAAGACTGCAAAAATGTAATCTATATAAAAAAATAAGGAATGCAAGTTGGGAAGTTGTTATAAAATTCAAGTCCCAAATGCAGGAAATTCTGCTGAAGGGTGGCACAGGATGATATGTAGGGGAAGCTGCAGCTGAAAAAAGTGAGAAAGGAAAAAGCCAAAGGTATGCAATTTGCCTTTTCAGTTCTATGGGTCACAGTTTTGTGCACTATTGAAGTCAGTGGCACTTCGTGGTTTTTTTTTGAAGTGTTCATAGTTGTTATAGTTGTACTTTGAACTGGTTTTAGGTTATGACTTTTGCCTAGGTGGGTTTTATTCTACATCATTGCCTGGTGTAATTCACTGTTTGATTGCACAAATATTTAGACCAAGGTGAGGGTGGAAGTGGACTGGAGGTGAGCAGAACGGTGTTACTACCTGTGCCCTCATGATCAACAGTATTAGCTGAGACGTGAATCCCCTGCTCATATGAGTGATGCCAGCTCCAGTCCCTGCATATGCTATGCAAGCTGTCATAGACTGTGCTACCTAAGCAGGATATAGAAAAAGATAATCTTCAATACATCTATTATGCTGTGTTCCCAATCTAAATAACATGAGAAATATCCGTGTTTCTAAAGAGGACAATAGAATCTTGTTGATGTTTTCCTTGGGCAATCGTCCTGGGTTCGGCCAGGACAGGGTTAATTTTCACCAGGAGCCAGGAGGGAACACAGCCGGGCGGGCTGGCCCAACCTGGCCAAACAGAGAAGAGTATTTCGTATCATGTGCCGTCATGCTGGGTTCTGGCTGGGGGGAGCTGGGTGACGCAAAGGCACTCGCGGCTCGGGAGCGCGTGGCGGTGGTGGGCAGTGAGAGTGGCTCTCTGCATTCTGCTGTTTTGTTTTGTGTATTCTCTTTATCTGTCTTGCTGTTGTTACTGTTCCCTTTGTTTGCTGTTCTGTTAAACTGCCCTTATCCTGACCCACAAGTTTCTGCCTGTTTCTTTCCATTCTCCTCTTCGCCCCAGTGGGGGGAGGGGCGTCCATGTGGCCCTTTTGTTGCCGGCTGCAGCTAAACTATAACAGCAGTGGATACATTTTTTAATAAGTCTTAGTTGTTTTTTCAAGGCTAAAAAGTAGATTTATACATAAATAAATTGCATTCAAATACTAATGGTGTAAATTACCCGCTGACTTCAGAAATACTAGGAAAGTTTATATGTGCTAATCATGAACCATAAGATATTAAAAAAGGAGGGAAGGGGATCAAATATAGAGGGTTTTTTTTTTTAAAGTCAGTCAAGACTTTGGACTAGATGGCCAACACCTATTTTGGAGTAATCTTCAAGTACAAATAGTGACGAGAAAATATACTCAAAAGAAAATTATATGAGTAAAACTATGCAAAACTAGGCTATGCAAAGTATCACACTCAGGTGATCAATACACACATGCATTTTATGGCCAGGAATTCAATAGCAACTTTGCATAGCAGATAAATTCACACAGCAAAAGATATTTCTATCTTCAACCAAACTGTGTTTTAAATTTTAAGAAGAGAAATTGATTAAAATATAGATGAAAAATATAAATACATAAAGCATCCTGGGATCTATAATTTAAAAAATAAATTACAAAAATTTCCTTAGAGATATGTTGGAGAACTGTAATGGAACAAATAAAGGTCATGGCCTTAAAGATTCAAAGTATAAATCAATTTCTAACCACGATACAGCTCTAAGTTAATATGAGTAATCAAAAACAATACTGTAAAACTAAAGAAAAATAGCAAAAAAAAAATATTCTAAGAGGAAAAGTGCTATTGTAAGGTATAAATCTTAGCACCACTCGTGTACAGGCTTGGGAACTGAACTCACTGCAATCTCTGCCCAACTTTGAAACCTTCCCAAATAGACACTGCTTTGCTGGTAACACTATACTACCTACATATGCAAAAGCATCAATGGAGTTTGACTTCTGACATGGATGTCAAGACACACCAGGTAATTACACCAAAAAGTGAAACGCTTTTCAAACTGGATTCTTCCAAATACCATAAATGACATCAACAGGTATACACTCTTAAGTCAACTATGTGCCTTTGCAGACCTACCTTGGGAAATCTTTCTGTCAAATTGTATTAAGAAAGTATTTGGCATCACTGAATACTTTTAGCAATTCAGGACTTTCCTCTCCCCTCTTTTTCTGATACTAGATTCCCTGCTTCCTTGTGGCTTAGGTTTATATGCTTCTTCTCCACCATATTTACCCATGAAGATAATGTTGTGAGAAAATTACTGAAATTATGTTGTGTATGTATTTGTGGATGAGGTAGAGCATCCAAACACACAATGAATGCCTCTCTAATCAGAAGGCAGGGAAACAATATGGCTCAGTAACAGCATACTTACTGTCTATATGTAGGATCACTTCACTATTGCAAATGCATTTAAAAATTAGAAAAAAACAGTAGATCTTTTTATGTACATACACTGATGAGCTGCAGGAATAAAATTATCTGAAAAGACTGACAAATATACTCTGAAAATAAAGTAATAGGACCACAATACTGAACAGCCAAAATATTACAGGTGTCATTGTAAGAACAGAAATTATCTTAACAAAAGCAAAGTTTAGAAAAGTGGTCAATTGCTGTCTCAGTCTCAGTGTAGAGGCAGATGAAAATGATTCTCAGTTGAATACTAGAGAAATGCCCTGACAATGAAAACTACTAATTTTCCACAACTACCTCATTTATTTGCTCTGGATTTTGGGGTTAGGGTTGATTGGTTTTGTTATTCCCAGAATGGAGGGAAAAGAGCTGCTATGCCTAGCCAAGATTATATGCTCTCTAATATTTTATGACATCCTTTCTCTGCCATGGAAGTCACCTGGAAGCTTGCACGGCTTTGAAGACAGGAAGACACCTGGTAATTCTAATGAGCTATGGCAATGCAATGACAACAGTAAATAACCTTCCTCTAAGCTCAAACAGCTTCTGGGCCCCTGCTGTAGGGAAGGCATTTAGTTCAGAAAGTGAAACTTCTGAAAGCCTTAAGGAGCATTCTTCCTCCATTTTCTACCTCAGTTTTCCCTATGTTAAACTAAGACAATTATTTCTCTTATCCTCTGATTACCCTAGAGAACTCTCCTTTTTCTGCTAATTCATTGAAGTGTACAACCAAAGAAATCCTACCTCCTATACAATATAACATTTCTTACCATTGCTGTCCACATTAGGGGCAAGGAATAGCATAATCTCTCGTTATTCCAGGTACTAGGATTTCCTTCTTTATTCTGCTTTTTGAAATGGCATTTTATTGAGGTATTTTATAGCTCCTAGGAAACAAATTTACCAACAAATAAAGTCAACAGAAGTCAAAACCTATTGGAATTTTCCTATAGTAGACTCAGTTATCAGTTATACTGACAATAAACACAGAATTCAGTCAGTAGTTCATCCGACACCCCTTTGTCCCTTTAACAGTATCTCACAGCCTAATGAAGGGTTGCACTGGCGTTATAAAACATGGATGTGCAAACTGGTAAATGTCTTCATGCAGTAATAAGGAACTTTCAGTAAATCATTCTCTTAAAAATCAGTTAATTGATTCTTGATAGATACATGATGGGAAAGAATAATTAGAAGGAAACGGGGGCTACAAATTATAGCAACTGGATAAAATTTGTAGAAGGGGAGGCTGGTGCCTGAATTTCTTTGGATTCGTTTTTACACTTGTTGCTGTTTGTGCTGCATGAGTAAATGAAATCTCTGTGACAAACCTGATTTTCTTTAGCTTGTGATAAAAGTGACTGAATGTGTGTTGATGGTGGGGAGGGAGAAAAAAAAAAAGAAAAAGACTCTGCAGCAATTAATTAGGTTAATAGTCTGAGGCAAAAGCAACATAATTGAGAATAGGTTCTTGAAGCAGTAGTAATGACTGCTGGAGAGGCTACGCTCAACACCAGTTGCAAAAAATATCAAAGAACTATGCTGTTTTAAAGTATGTCAAACAGATTACTGTAGTAAACAAGGAAGTTTTTCTTCTGCTGTTCATCTCCCTCAAAACTTTTAAAAGATATTATATCTTCTGAACTATAATTTCTAGGATGTATTTACAATAAAAATACTAACATTCTAAAAGTGGGAAGGGTGGGCTGAATTTTACATTGGAATTGAGGTGACAATAGAATTTGTTGCCTTTAGGGGTCACAAGGCTGAGTAATGTAATGCCAAGCCATGCTTCCAAATTGACAAATACTGTAAGAATTTCTTAGATGGCCAACCACTATCCTGTACATGTGACTTTCTCTGTCCTTGTCAACTTGTAACTTAAACATCCTAATAATAGAAAAAAATGTGATGTATTAAGCATTGGCAATACAATAGCACTACAAACTCAACATAGAAAGTTCATATTCATGCTAGCAGGACAACCTGTCTTTGTGAGGACCTACTAGTGGTCCCATAAGATATTTCATTGTTTGAGGAAAAAAAATTACACAAGTGTTTTAACTCTCCTCTTCTTGAAAATATTTCTGGTTAACTTCTGAAAGATGATACAATACTTAAGCAGCAACTCCTTAGAAGCATGCTTCTATGTTGGAGAGTGTGATTTTTAAAGCCCTGTTTCACAGAATCACAGAATAGTAGGGGTTGGAAGGGACCTCTGTGGGTCATCTAGTCCAATCCTCCTGCCGAAGCAGGGTCACCTACAGCAGGCTGCACAGGACCACGTCCAGG
>Ga0065711_1000951_pt1 | contig 53635 bp, 29 predicted proteins | sample Hoacrofraction12_FD_59098 | JGI IMG/M metagenome (GOLD analysis project Ga0065711, IMG submission 59098) | Hoatzin crop microbial communities from Cojedes, Venezuela - Epithelial fraction 12 v2 (version 2) | ecosystem: Host-associated > Birds > Digestive system > Esophagus > Crop | place...
AATTCCCCGGCACGGCCCGAGGAGAAGGAGGAAGGCACTTGCCCCCGAGCCGCAGGGCTTCGCGGCCGGAGGCGCTGGGGACCGAGCCCGGCCTCGCCTCACCGCCGGTCGTGAGGGGACACAGCCACGCATTTTGTTTCTTTCGAGGAAGAATCTTTCAAAGACCCCCCCAGCCTTTCCCCTCTCCCCTTGGACTGTTCGGCAGGGGCTTCGGGAGGCCCCCGGGTTTCCACAGGGGTCCCTTTCGCCGTTGTTTATTTAAAAGAAGTCGCTCCATTAGTGGAGGCAGCAAGGAGCTGGTACTCGGAGTCTGCTAGCAATTCCCACCAGGCTGTAAGCCGATGCCTCCTGTAAGCCTTTAACTTCGCGGCCGTCCCAGAAGTAAAAGTTCTCCTAATGGAGACCCTATGGGCATCGCGCATTCCAGCACATCATTAAAGCAGAGCAAAGCAGCCTGGCCAGAGCCAGATGAAACAGCTGCACTGTCCGCTCGCAGTGGGCTTCCCTCGGCCGAACGCTGCCGGGGACGGCGGCGAAAAAAGCAGACAAGTCGCTGGCCGTGTTTTAAAACCCCGCGAATGTTCGTATTAGGCTTAATATTATCCTTACGTTTATAGAGCAAGCCACTCCATAACCGCATTTTTAAGTGGGCTTTAATGTTATATTTCTCAAGGTGGCTAAACACAACACTGAGCATCCTGACTAACACCGCGGGGTTTGAAATACTGGGCGAGCGTATCCAGTGGGAAGAAAGGAAAAGCGAAGCAAAACAAACACGCAGAAAACAACAGCCCTGCAGCGTATCCAAACCCGGGACAACAGCCCCAAGCAGGAAAGGCGACGCAATTTCTGCGGGTTAATTCCTCCCGCCCCGCGTTGCAGACTTTAAAAGAAAAAAACACAAAATACCGAGCAAACCCACAAGTGTTGCTGCTTGTTTCGGGGGGAAGAGCCGCACCTCTCCCAGCCCTCGCGTGAAGGAGCGGTGGTGGTGATGGCGGTGGGCATCGAGGTGCTGCTGCGGCCCCCCGTGCCGGTGCCCCGTCCCGGCCACCCTTCCTGCCCTCACACGCTGCCGGGCTCGTCCCTCCCGGCCAAAAGGCAGTTTTCGAGCGAGGGAGAGGAGGAGGAAATTAAAGGTAAAAAAATGTAAATAAAAAATTTCCCTTGGTCTGGAAATGGGCCCAACTGAAAGCATGTTAATCTCCACCTCAGTAATTTGGTTCTTCTGGAGAAGACAGAAGCCCTGCTGCTGTGCCCTGCACTTCATAAATCACATCTTTATGTGGACAAGGTCAGGGCACCTAACAGCTCAGACATGGGCCTTTGCAGTGGCTCGGAGGGCTCCGGCATGTTTATTCTCTCGCACAGATCTCCGAGGAGCAGTCCAGCACGCTTCTAATTACTTTTGATTATTTTCATTTGCTCGGGTCAGGCTGGCTTTGCCGGCGCTGCTGGAGGGTGGGTTTCCTCCCCCCGGCCCGGCGGTGGGACGCAGGGGGATCAGCGCTCTGCCGCAGCCGGCACCCCCTTCCCCAGGGCGGTGGGGGCTCCGGGGACCCCCGGGGCTCACCCCGCCTGAGGAGGGGGTCCCATTTCGGCAACTGTGGGGTGTGAAGCCCAAAGCCTCCGGCTGCAGCAAGGGGCATTTACCGGTCTGAAACGCGGAGTATGCAGGAAAGACACACATCCCCTGCCGCAAATACCAACTGCCATTGGGAAAAAAAAAATAAACACCACCATATCCTTGCAAAAAAATGAGAGCGGTGCATGTGCAGGTGATAAAAAAGCGGAAGGACCTCTGCGACTCCTGCGGGGCCGGGACTGTGAGCACACGCAGCCCCCGGCTGGGCGCAGAGGCAGGGGCTGGGTCCGCTCTCCTCCCACTGCTGCGTGGACCCCCCCCGGCACGGTGCTTTTTTGGGGGATAAAAACACATGTGCAGGGAATGCAGGGTGCCCACGCGGGGCAGATGCGTGGCGGGCATGCTGGCGTGGGGCTGCCGCACTGGTGGGGCCCAGGTGTGGGTGAAGCCATCCCCGTGGTCCCACGGGTGCTGCTGCACCTTGCACCCACTCTTACGGTCTGGAGCAGCCACGAAGCTGCTGCTGGCAGGAGCCATCCACCCACCTAAACACCAAGCAGAAAGGCTCCATTTTTTCTCTCCTATTAAAATCTACGCCACAAAATAGCACATTCCCTCTTTACCCCAATATGGACTTGGCAGCACAATCCTGTTTTGTCATCTCTGTTATCCTGGTGTGAGCGGGGTCCCAGCAGACCCACTGCCCTCGTGTTCTGTCCCGCTCTCACATGTGCGAACCCTCTGGTCTTCTGAGCGCCAGGGCGGGCAACGCTGCGTCCGGGCACCGCGTGTGCCGGCGGCTCCGTCACATCCCACCGTGAGGGTCTCCCTGCACGAGTGGGTGCCGTCGCGGCTGACGGATGAGGGGAAGCTTCCTGAGCAGGGGCTGCCCAGTGGGAAGGAGTTTTCTGGCAGGCACCAAGGCACGCTGCCGGGGTTCGAGCCTGAATCTTTTTGGACCTCGGGCGTTAGTGCATACCAGGACAAGGGAAATCACAGCAGTTTTACCTTCTCCATCACTGAAACATAGAATCACCAAGGTTGGAAAAGACCTCTAAGATCATCAAGTCAACTGTCGAGTAAGGAAGATGTAAAGATGGGTCAGTGGCTAGCGTTCAGCTGCCTGGGTAAATTTGCTCCTGCCCTGGGGGGGAAGGCTTGGAAACTGTGTGGAAACTGCCCTTCCTCACGGCAGGAAGAGGTGTTGTAACACCGTATCACAAACCACCCGTGGCCCTTGCACCCAGCCCCAAAACGTGATGCTGAGGGATGCCATGCTGCTTGTCCACCCCCCACTGAGAGCACCCTCCTTGCAATGGGAAAAAATCTCCTCGTTTTCCTCCTCCAAGTCTTCCCCCGGGTTTCCCTGCCAAGGCGCGTGCTCTGGCGCTGGATGCTGAGGAGCGTTGCCGTTTTCCCTCGTAGTGTTCATTACTTGCATTACAGAAGAGTCTGGAAGCCTCCAAATCCAGCCCAGGCCCTTCTCACGCTCAGGGTTACTGCACCCGCAGGGCGAGACAGTCCCCGCCGGGCGAGTTTGGCACGCGTGCGTGCTAAGATAAAAGTCGGGGGAGAAACCCACATTAGCTAGCTCGTTTTAACACCTACTAGAGACAGGGCAATTTAAGGCAGCGGCTGATTGATGTGGGCACTGGCCTCCTGTCCACCCAGAAGCTGTGTGCTTTCCTGTACTTTACCTTCCTCGTGTTTTGAAAGAAAGCCAACATTCTGGAGAATCTGGGAAACTCCACTGGTGATGCCCTTATTCTGCATCTCTCCCCGTGTGCTGGGCAGCCTGGAAGGGCTCTTTGCTCTCTTAACCACCCAAAGAGTAAAACACCTTGACCACGACCCTCTAAAACCTACCAACATGGCCAAAAAATGTCTGATTTGGGTTTTTTTTAGCACTCTCTCATTCATCCTTGCTAAAATACAGCTGAGGAAATCTAATACCAGGTTTGTGCCTTCTCCTGCTCACCACGATTCGCTCATCCAGAGAAGGAGCAGTGGGATCTCACAGACAGGGGCTGTACGTGGCGTGGCCGGGGCTTCCCACCTGATGTAACCACCGCTTCTCTGCCTGGAAACACAACTTTTTTTGCAGAAGCTGCTCTAAACATGGAAGAACTCTGAAAAACACTCTCTGAGAAGGCGTACCTAGGCGATAGAAAGCACAGTAACAGGATTTTGCAGACTGCCTTTGTATGTACAGGCATAAGAACTCAGCAGGGATCCATTAACTTTTTGCTTTTTCCAAATGTTTAATTTTCAAGCCTTATTCGCCAAATAGTCTGAGGGCTTGCTTTGGAAGCCCTTTTCCAGCCCCAGAGCCCATCATGGCGTCTGGAAAAGCCATGCAGGAAGGGTGGGTGGCAGCAAGCCCTGGGGCACCGTTCAAGTCTCGGCACTATCCAGAGTCTGACAACAGAATTTGCAAGGTGAAAGATGGAAAAGAAAATACCATAGCAGTGAAAATACCAGGCTGAAAGGGATTGGAAGAGTTAAACAACAGAACTTTACACTGCGAGAATCAATGTGATGCATAACAGGTAATTCTATTTTAATAATCAATTTTAGGAGTGACTGGCTATTTTCAAAGCATTCCTGTTGTAGCCAAAGTTTTAACTAGGCATACAAGAGTGGACATAAACACCTGCGGACTTTATAAGCGTAAGAAGCAATTTATCACCCAATAAAAAGCCAAACACTCATTTTAAAATTTTCAGGTTCACATTTGCTGTTTTAAACGTACATGTGTGGATGGTTCTAGGGGAGGTTCAGCGGAGGCGGGTGCACATCCTACATGCAGAAACACACGTGCGGACGGCCGTCATAACCAGCTCCCGCAGCGGGGAAGAAAAACCTGCCTGAAAGCATCGGAGTCACAGTTTCATCCTACCTACGCTTCATATCAAACCCGTTGCAATCATTGACTGGAGTTGTCTAAAACCTGAACTAAACAGGCATGAAGTCAGCTGGCATAGGAAACTACTGCAATTCAATTTTCAGATAAACCTCAAAACCTGATGAACTAACATTGTCCCAGCTGAATTAACTCATCATCCCTGGGAAGAGAAGGTTGCGGAGGAAAGCGAGGGCTCGAACAGCGACAATGAATCCTCCTCCTATTGCAAGGCGCTTGCGGATGAATGGAAAGATACCCTGCTAAAGGCAGGCTAAAGATCCGCACCGTCTCTGAAACGTCGCAGCCGTGCCAAGCCTTGACAGTAGCATTAGATATTATTCACAGGTGGGTAGGAGAGGGAAAATTCTTTGTTAAGGGCTTGCTAGGAAACTATAAATAGGTTAAAATCCCCATCACCAGTCTGAGTCATGCTTGGTAGATAAGTCCGAGAACTGAAATTCAGGAATGCTGATTTATTCAGCCAGCAGAGGAACGTGCAAGGTTGATCCTGATCCTGTGCTCGGGCAATCTGCCCGGCATGGAGCCGGGAAGCATTTGGACCACCGGTGCCACGGGAGCGGGTCAGGTTCCCCACCATCGGTGGGCAGAGCTGTTCACGTGCACCCACCCTCGGCAGGGAAACCGGGGTCCTGAGCAGTAAATGCTTAACTAGCCCTGGGCGGGCATTTGAAGTGCTTCTCCATGTAAATTAGTCACACATGGGGAAAAGTGCCCGATTAATTTTGAAAAATCTTACTCCGAGAGCTACCTGGTTTGCACCAGAGAGATTTTGCATAGCAAGGAGATTTTGCTCACTGGGAAAATCTCAGGGGGAGCTAAATATATTTGATGCAGGTGTCAAAATAAACCTGTCCTATAACCAAAAAAATGTGTCTTGATCACAATGGCTTATTAATGAAAGATCTGTGAACATCAGCATATCCTTGTGGCAGATTTCTTTCATAAATGAGTTGAACATTTTCCAATTTCAAGAAAGTGCTGCTACCTATAAACCTGGAAATTAAGGGCTTTTTCCCCTAAGACTCAGATCCCTCAGGGCACTTGTGTTCTGGCATGCATCCCTTATTTGCTGAAGAAATTTCAAACTTGGTAATTTAGCACCATACTGATAAAACAAAAGGGAAAAAAAAAGGCAGTTGGGTATGTGTGCGAGTGAAGGAGGAGGGACGAAAGCACTACTGCTTCAGGCATTTTTTTTCCTGTGGCTTTTTTATCCACAAGTCATGTTGCGGATTTTGTGTGAGATTCATAGAGAAAACATTCCCGAGATACAATATATAAGACGCATATCAATCCATAAACGGAGTTTTGCGGATGCAAAATGACCTGCAGAATTTGAAAGAAGATGGAGACTCTATTATAACCATTTTTCCGTATAACTTATTTAAACCTACGATGTTGGGCTAAATTTGCCAGTAACAGAATTATGAGTATTAGTATTACTAGCATTACAGCAGCACCTAGAGGCCCCAGTTGAAACCAGGATCCTTTGTGGGTAGAAAAATAACAAACACGAGTCTCTGCCCTGAAAAGCTTACAGTTGGCGTGGATGGGAGAAGAAGTGTGCTGGATGGGAAGATTGTAATTTTGTTTTGACAGATGGAATATGGAGATTTGGTCATGGAGAAAATCGGTGGCAGGCTGGGAAGGAACCTCATGCAATATTTTCCCATAACTTTCATTCACCAAGAAGTTGCTTTTTACTTCTTTCCTTTGAGGGAAATGAACAGAAACTCCCGTCTGCCCGCTGGTGTTCATGGCTTCTCGTGGATAAATAGGGGGAGTCTGCTTGGTCTCTGCCAGTTTAAACAGCTCTGCGTGCTTTAATATGGCTCATCTGTAGCAGAAATTGTACTTTATCGCCCTTTTTTAGCTAGAAAAATATTTTAGCTTTGGAAACGAACAGTTGATGCTTTGGAACAGAGCTTTAAACATCAGCAAGTTGTGCTGATTGGTACCACAAAGGAAAGCTCCTCCTATAGACACATTTGTGGGGCAGATACAGAAAACTCCTGCCTTGGAGTTTTGCGGGAGAAATGTGAAACGGAGTGCCTGATGTCAAGCCTTGTTGCTGGGAGTCACCTGGCAATCGTGCAAGCGCAGAGCAGAAGACGGATCGCAACTCCGACCAGGCAGAGCCAGGGAGGAGCTGCCCTGACCGCAGCGCCGGCCGCTGCTGCACCCCACAGAGTGATGGCGAACAGCAGCAGGGCGCGGGCATGTGCTCAAGAGAGGCTGCAATTTTTTGGGTCCCTAGAAGCCAAATGAAGGCAATGTGTGAAGAATAGATATCTTTCCGCCAGGAAGGAGATCAGAGACTGCACGATCCGTATTGCTGAGAATCCAGTATAGCGAATATGGCCCATAAGATCATTTCTTTCCTTTTACCAGACTCTTCCCTGTGCGCCCTTCAGGCCAGATCCTCACAGGGGGCAAAGCAGGAGACTCGCTGAGCTTAAGGGAGCTATCGTGGGATGTATCGACCGAGGAAGGAGGTCATCTCTGTTGGCTTTTCAAGGAGTTATAGTGAGATCAGTGCCTGGGAAGGTGATCACACATTCACTAGAGAAGCACTGGCAGCTCAAAATGCTGAAGACAGCACTGATACAAGACAGCTGGCTACCTTGGATATAAACTGGTGGCCGAAAGTGTTGATCCAGCCCAGACATTTTCACCCAAAATTACTGTGCAGTCCTGGGATCAGACAGGGTGCTCAGCCCAGAACCAGGCTGCCTGAGGGCTGTGGAAGGAGGCACTGCTCCATCTCCAGACAAAAGCCTGTCCTAGATCCCCCCCTCAGCCTTCAGCTCCAGGACCATGAGGCTGGGTCGCAGTGCTGGTACGTGGCATGCTGGAGCACATCAGGGCTGCAGCCCTTGGGCGAGGTCTGGACCAAACCAAAGAGTGGTGCCTCTTCAAACCTGCAAGGATCTCAGGATAGGCCAGATATTTGTGCATCCCATCATTTTAATGTACTATCACATCTAGAAATAAACTGAAGATAGATGCTCTCCTGCCAGGCTCTTTGAACAGAAGCTCAAGCCAGTCATGTGTTGCACGAAGGAAATCTGTCAGCTCGGGCGATAAAGTACGAATATGTTGTAATATGAATGACCACAATTTTCCCTAGTGCTTGTGGCGTATTTAACAGTGCTATAAAAGATGAAAGTGGAAGTTGTGAGTTCTCATTAGCACTTCAGAATTACATAGTTCTTATTTAACTAAGTTAATTCATTAATTTAGGCTCAAACTGAAAACAGTGGGGTTTATATCGAGGTTGTTGTGGACCAGGAAATACTCCTACAAAACGAAGAAACTGAGTTGGCTTGAATGATTTGTAAAATGTGAGGGTTTCATTCAAAAATATCATTTATATGCCCAGAAATCTACTCAGCACATCTAATCCGGGAAAGGAAACTGAACATTATCAATCCATGAATAAAGATAGGAAGTCATTCGACAGCAGTTTGGGACTATGCTTGCCCATGTATGGCAAATGACTAGTCTGAAGCCTTTTTACACATCTATTAGGTCTGTATTTACCCTGGGTTTAGCAGGTAAAATGTGGGGACAAAGAACATCGTGATAATCTCAAAGAAAGGAATAATAATGACAGCTACTTGTCACATTGAGAGTTGGGCACATCCTTCCTCCTTAACACACCTACTGATGGGAAGCAGGAAGGAAAGTCCACATCAGATGCAAAGACTGACCAGAAACTCCAAAACTCCAGTAAATCCTTGCTCCTTTTGACAACGTACAACTCCACCAATTTAAGGAGTACAAAAAGAATGAGATAGAAATTGGATATGTATAAATGGCATGTAACAAAGACTTTGTTGTCCTGATTTCCAACCAGCCACATGAAGGCTCTGGTGACCATGGATGATGTTGTTCCAGGTGATTCATAGCAACTCCAGTCAGTAGCCAAGTGGCCATCAGACACGTCCGAAGTGCGGTGACCTTGGCTTGCAGGAGCGAGGCCAGTAGTAAAAGCAAATAGAAGTTAAAATGAAAGGTGTATATTTTTAGAAGAGCTTGCAGTGTTTGGACTCCAGCTTTTGATGGCTTGAGTGTATTTTGCAAGCCAAGAATCTGTTCTTAGGTTTTGGTTTGTTGATTAAATATACTTGTAACCAAGAACTTCAAGCAGGAAAAAATTTAAAAGAGACTTCAGCTAAGATATTATCGGCTTCAGCTGCAGCACTGAGCAACTAAAATGTAATAGCTCTTCAGATCTCAAGTTATTTCTACTGACTGCCGTATAATCAGCGTGTTAAATTTGGGCAGCTCTTCAGGCACAGTTATTTGTGTGATATATACAGATCAATACCTATTGATTTTATAATTTTGATTCATCTCTATGCAGTGATTCAGTTTCACATCATCTTATTTATCAAGCTCTTCTCCATACCTTTCCTTCCAAGCTTCTTGGTACTTCCAGGCAACTTCAGCAGGTCCCACCACAACCACCCCCTTTGGCCCCTGCACACGTGTTTCAGCAGGCACGTGCTCAGTCGCGTCCCAAGGAGATTTGTGTGCAAAGAGCTGCCGCAAGATACCCAGGATTGTTAAGACATGGGGATAAAACTCATAAACCTCCTTTACTAATGCCATGACCCCACTGTTCCGGCTGGATTCGGAGCACCCCCCCCAGCTTTCCAAGGAGGCTTTGCAGCCCACACACCCGGCCATGCCTTCAAACTTCCCTCTGTGCTGGCTTACAAGGATACGGAGTGGACAAAATTTCCCACTGAATATTGAAATTTCTTCTGTTTCAGCCCAGGAGCTGTTGGAACCCGTGCTGGCACCCAAAGACCTCCCCCGCCGCAGCTGCTCCCGCACGCCGCAGCAGCAGGAGCAGAGTAGCTGGCACGAAAAGCCCGACGGTGACTGATTAACAGCGACCTGCTTGACATATGAGAGGAAACCAATGCCATTGCTACTGCTGGCAAGCGCATCGGGGAAATCCTGTTAACTTCACTGGATTGTATATACGCAAATGATAGTGGATTAGCACGCATTAGCGAGGCCGTCGTTCCCACTGAGCTCACACCAGTTTGCATCAGAATAAACTGTGGCTGGACGCGCGAGAGATGCCCCAGATAGACTAAATCATGATTTAGCAATACAGTTCTGCTGAAAGCTCCAGCCAGACGGGACAAACCCGGTCCCTACCGCCGTGCCTGCCGTTAGCAGGCTGCATTCCTGCCGACAGCCCTTACGCAGCACTGCTGTGGCCCGCGGGGACAGGATGTGGGGCAAAAGTGGTTAAAAACCATCAGCCGAAATTCATGTGATGGATGAATTTAAGGCAAACAGGAAAACTTCTTTATGTTGAAAATGCCCAACAGAAAGAAAACTGAACTGAACTCTGTCCCAATGCAATGATTTCAAACTGTTTTTGCGGAAGGTGCTGAAGGGAGCTAGGATGTACTGCATCCGTGAAATGGAAGTTATTAGGGTGAATGCCTTCTGGAAGCCAAAAAACAAAGGGTTGCTGAACACTAATCAACATTTCAGGGGGCTCACACACTAAAGTAAGATAGAAAGCATGGGCTAATTACAACGTAAAGCCTACCACCATGCAAAAATTAATGACTTCATAAATAGCTTTAGATATCATGTTAAAAGCACCTTTAGGAACAAAAAGATGCTATCCTAAAAACAAGAGATCTAAGAGCTGTTATTACACATTCATTACATTTTTTGAGCTGTCTCATTTACTTTTTGAAGTTCTGTATACATGATACAGCAAGGCAAAACATTTTATGTACCGTAAGAAATTTGAAACAAAGTTTAATGTTCAGAAGATAAAGTTATTGAAATTACATGTCGGTGGCTTTTTTATTTCTCTATTTTATGACCTTTCAAGAACTTAGAGTTAACAGAAACAAGAGGGAAAAATAAGCAACCAAATGTTCCTGCTTGCTTTTTCTACACTGCTGATCCGTACCCAAGGCAGAAATCGTAATAAAAAATATCTTCTTTCAACGTCTAAATAGGAGCTGCTGAAACACCCATGGCACAAGTAGTTGCAGGATGGAAAGCATTTGTTCTTCTTGCTGTGATCAACAGTCATATGTGATTTCCCGATTTTTCTCTCTGAACATACAGAAGCCCAGCATGTCTTCACAACTGTTTGGAACAGTTTTTCTGCTCCTTCTGCTTTTTCTAAAACCCAAACTAGCTACAACTGTGACTTCCAAGAACTATTTCTACAAGTATCAAGCACTTCAGGTTTTCTCTCCTTCCAAATATCCTTGGTCTCTTCATTACAGACCTCTCAATGACATCGATAGCAATAATTTCTGAATATATTGGGCAGTGACCCTCCACAAGCTTTCACCCTGCAGGATGCCAAAATGCTCGTGATGTAACTGCTACGGGGCATTGATGCTATAGTATGCATGTGCACCACACACACAAAATCCACTTTCCAGCCTGAATACCCACTTCAAATTCAAACAGGAGCTATGCACTGATTCGTGTTGGGAAGAGGAAAAAGCAGCATATGAAGAGTTTCTGATTTCCCTTAGAAAGTGAAGGCAGCTACAAAAAAAATGGAGTCAATGTGATGGGAGATGGATGCGAATTTTAGAGCATGGTGTAGTTTGCTAATATATTGGCCTAATGAAGAAAAAATTGACATCTGAGTGGCATAAGCTACACTGAAGCTAGAATCTTGCCAAATTTACATTAGATGGAAACAGATGCTTAGTTTAAACTGTCACATCGCTACTGCAAAAACCTTTTGCAGTTGTACATCTGTGCTGCTGGTGAATAGAAGGTCTGGTAGAAAGTAAGCAATTATTTCTGCTGATTTCAGGAAGAAGATGCAAGAAATGGCAAGAATATAAGCAATGTTTTATAAGATACAAAATATCTCAAATGAGTAATCATAGAACTTTTAAAAATCCTACGAAGTTCTATAGTCAAAAGGACTATATTCAAAGATATTTTGAACTTTTCTCAATGTGTTTTTATGATGTCTGTAGTTACTCTCAACTGACAGATTTTTTCTTCTTTAAAACAGAAGTTTCAATGGGAATTCTACTACAATCCTGCAGATTTAATATCTGTAATTCAGAGGCAAGTTTAAACAAATCTGAAGGGATTTTAGGTGATAGAGTATGTACCTGTAACCCAAGTTCATGTGGCCAAATCCATTCCTGGTACAGCTTCACAGATCACTTCAATGCTTTTTTACTCAGGAAGAATTTGCACTTCGATGGATTTATTCCTGGCATGAATTTCAGTGCCAGAATAAAAAATCAGATACAGCTACTTAGAGTGACACCCTTGACTAAAATAAAATGTATGGAGAAAAAAGATAGGTGAGCAGCTGTGGGGTAGCCTGGTGGTGTTTTGAAGGGTGATATCCATGGAGAATAAATCTATGTCATCTCCTTAGCTAATACTACGACTTGCTACACTGTGGTAAAGTGTACAATAAGCTGGGAGGTGCCTATAGCAGGGCAGCAAGACACAGATCTCCTCCCCTATGTTTGCAGCGAAGGGTGTGATGGCAAAAGCAGCGATCAGAAAGCACGCTTCTTCAGGAGCTAATCCATGGCCCTCAGTAAGCTTCTACTCATTTCGTTGCAAAAATATTCCAAATATTTCACAACATTAAACTTTGCATGGAGCTCGTGTCCTTTGTAGCTGAACAGGCAAACAGCTTGGGGATGGAGCAGGGAGCCAGCGAAGTGAGGAGTACCACCTCCACCTGGGAGCTTGCTGCCTATGCAGCATAGTCCGTTATTACATTAGCATTTCAGGTGACTGTTCAGTCAACATCCAAGACTTTCAGAAAAGATCTTTAATGACCCACCAGCCCTCTGAAATTTCCCAAATCTGAAAGAACACCTCCATACACGTAAGAGTTACGCAGGTTCTACACCGACCCGGGCAAAGTGTCACCTCCTGAATCGCAAGGGATGCTTCCAATAACATCAATATTTTCCTGGGAGGTCTCCCAGCCAAAGCCTGCCTTGGCCCGGCCCCGCCTGGAAGATCTTCTAGGGCTGTAGCACAAGGTGGTATGGCTGGAGACCAAGTCAAGGCATTATTTTATTTTGTTTTGGTTAGCAGAGTTGATATTTGGTCAAAGGCTCCTAGCTGTGAAATGAGGAGGAGCTGCCAATTTCTAAGCTAAATGTTGTACATTCATATCCTGCTACCACTAACTCCATTATATTAGTCAGGAATGAACTTAGAAGGTTCAGAAATAAGGTTTGGATAAACATCCCCAAATTTTGGATGCTTATCTGAGCCTGACCCAAACCCCCTGAGTATGCAGAACTGAGCTGGAAATCTGGCAAGAATGTTAATTTCTACACTTTTCATTTCTCTCATGAAGGTTATATTTGCAGTTTAAGAAATTTCCTTTAATTGGAATTAGCATAATACATTATTTCCCTGTGGTGGGAACAGCTTTTCTGTAGTTCCTTTGCCTAGTTGGATGTTGTCCAAGGAAGTACAAAAGGGGATGAAAGTGAACACAAAAATCCAAAGTAAATAAGCAAACCAAACTCTTTAAACCCCACAAATGTGTAGATTCTGCTTAAGACTTCCCCCAAAATAAATGCCTTGGTCCAATCCTAAAATGATGCCCTTTGGTTTTAATGGTGCCTCTGTATGAATGCCAGCCATACCCTTTCCAAGTACATTTGGTAACAATTAATGCTTTGGGGCATTTTGTGCCCCTTCCTTTCTGGGGTATATCACTGCTTCAGATAGCATCTTGCCTCATTTCATTAATTATCTACACCTACAAAAATACTGTGCCCAGGTATGTCAGATCTTTGGGGAGCTTTGGGTTTCAAGCAGTGGGTACTTGACCCTCCAAAATTTAAGGGCTATGAGATGCCAACTCCATTCATATATAAATTCTGTGACATTTGCTGTAAGAATTAAGTATTTAAGCAACCAACGTAGCCTTCAGGTGAGGGGAACTTTACACCTGGGTTGCACGTGGGAGGCCCAACCTGCTGCCAACAAGACCCAGCCGATGCCAGTGTAAATCCAGCCGCGAGACCTGACCTTGCCGCAGACCTCAGATTCAGCTGGGGTGAAGACCATCAAGGAAAAACCTTGCAATTGCCCAAGGTGATATTCTTTTCAAATTAGCCTCTCTGCAAATCAGCTGGTGGTACGAGGTGCATTCGGAAGGACATATGTGACCTTCTCAAATCCATTCCAGACACAGGGCTGAGGAGGTTCTTGTAGCACCCGGCTGCTCGCCCTTCCTCCTACCTTTCTTCTCAAGCACTCCCAGCTCCCAAGTAGCAAAGTAAATACAGCATCACTCTGCGCCTACGTGTGCAGGTATAAGCACAGCACACGCCTATATCTACGCACATCCATGAACCTGAACGTGTGCTCATGCTTAATAATGAGTCAAATAAACAAAAATGAGCATTGACAGAAATGCCTGTTACCCATCGCTCCCAGGGAAGACAAGCAAAGCCAAGTGCTATTCCATAAACAGTACACTCAGTACTCAAAACTAATCCCTTGCCTTCTCGGATCCAGAACGTCGCACCTACACCGCCAGCTCGGGCACTGAAACAGAGGACCAGCCTGGTGTTTCCCAGCTCCTTATCAGGGGGGAGATCTGGGCAAGCTGCCGGGCAGCGGCAGAGGGCTGTGCCGCTCCTCCCTGCCAGCCGGGACGGGGCCGTGCTGCCTGCAGCTTGGGAAAGCAGAAAATGTCATCCAGCCCGAACACAAAGGGCAAGATGGTATCTCACTGCTGGGGCGGTGAAGTCATCTACTAGGAAAAATATATTTAGCTGTTTCTGGGCAAAGTCCCCAGGAGGCTGCAGAGCTGGTCCAATACCGACATTGCCTTGTTCGCCTGCCCCAAAACAGCATGCGAGACCCTCGCGACCACGTCTGGAAAAGGCTCGGCACTAGGCTTGGCCCCCATGGGAGGGTGAACCCCCGGGAGCGCTGCGGGAAGGGGGGCTGACGCTGTTTGCGCAGCTGAGGACACGTCAGACACCACCAGCCAGCCCCTCCCTTCAAAACACAACAGATCTGGGAGAGGGCAGCCACAACCAGACCCTCTGCTCCCCTGTCAGACCCCTTGGCCAAGAAGCCACCGATGCGGGGCAGCTAGCGATACCTGCTGTTTGGTTTGGGGCAGGGAGTGCCTGGGGGACTGCAGGGGACAGCATGGTCCCCTGAGCCACTGCAGCAGCAGACCACCACACCGGTATATATTGTACTTCAATTAATCAACAGAGCTATTTAAACCTAATTGAGCCCAATTATTTTCTATGTGCAAAAGGAAAGGCTGCGCTCAGGGAAGAGGGAGGGAGTGGGGAGTGGGCAGACCCCACCACGGGGGCCTGGGGATCACCCCTGGGATGGGAGTGCTGTGCGGTCCTATGCTCATGGCATTCCCTGCGACCTCCTCTAGGTCCGCTTCGCCCTCCCACGTTTTTTACTTATACACTGTCATATACTGGGACAGTGGGTTTTTGCTGGCTTCCTGTTTAGTAAACAATTTCTCCAAAGAAGTACTCTAACAATAGTTTAAACTTTAGAGTGAAATCTGCTTCTCTGAAGCCTCCCAGATTGGGGTGTGGGATTGGTTTTGCTGTTGGCTGTGCCATTTCACTGCAGTCAGTGGAGCAATGCTGATGTAAACCCAGCGTGGCCATGGTCATCAACTCCACGTGGAGTTGGCGTCCCATTCTCTAGGAGCCCAGCCTTAGAAACGTGAACTGCCATAATTAAATTTTTCTTTGGGTTGAAGCATCTTTTCAGAGCACTACTCAAGAGAAAACCAGCCAATTAATTGAAAATTGTACTTTTATGGATACTCCACATTTTGGTGTAAAGTTGGAAGAACAGGATACAAAGCACAAGTTCATCTGCAGGGCTCAGCTGAGCACTCATTGCTACTGGAGGACCCACTGCCTATGCACTGGAGGACTTGGTTCCTTGAGGTCAGTAGGAGCTCTTTCATCGCTTCAGGAAAGGGAATTCTGTGACATACATTTTTTCTCCATAAAGTAGTGTCACAGGGACAAACCCACTAATGGATGTGAAATAGAGTGAGAGATACCTGTAAGAGGATTTGTAGTACAAAGGTTGTGTTTTGATGCTAAACTCCCAAGGGGAGATGAGCTGGTGTGTGGAATTTAAGAGAGGGGAAAAACGAAGGGCATTTCAGAAGAATGAAATATAAAATTGTTTTTGAACTTTGGTAAGTTTTCAGTCTGAGATACCTTTACCCAAAATTGAAGGCAGCCAGCAATGAGAAGACTTCTCAAGGAGCAATGGCTTTAAACTAAGAGAGTGTAGATTTAGACTAGATATAGGGAAAAAATTTTTTACAATGAGGGTGGTGAAACATGGGAACGTATTGCCCAGAGAGGTAGTGGAGGCCCCATCCCTGGAAACATTCAAGGTGAGTTTGGATGGGGCTCTGAGCAACCTGATCCAGCTGAAGATATCCCTGCTCACTGTGGGGGTGTTGGGCTAGATGGCATTTAAAGGTCCCTTCCAACCAAAAGCATTCTATGATTCTATTCTATGAATAAACTAAGGTATGTGTCTAGTAAATCTCTGGAAATAGAGGAGGTACCGCTAGCATATCAGAGATGTCAGAGTTTGACTGAAGAAGACCACCAGGATCATACAGAGAGATCATGTGTCAAGTCACCAGAAATCAATGCCCAAAGTGCAGAGCAGAGGCATAAAATATTCCCATCAGGAAATTCTGACCCCATTGAGGGCAACAGAAGAATCCTGATTGCCTTTAGACAGCGAGGGCAACAAATCAAGTGTTTGTTCAGCAGTCAGAGAAGGAACATTGGTGGTGTACAGCCCACAGTGCTTTGTGATAAACACATTATAAAACAGATATTTGCACAGAACTCCTTTTGCTCACAATGGGAAAATCACAGGGCAAGGTGGGGTTTTTATATGCCACAGAAGAGCACAAGCTGGAGGATGGCAGCGATTCTGCTCTCCTGGCTCAGCATCTTGAACTTTGCTGTCTCTTCTCTCAAGTTACTGTAATGTTACAGTCGATCTCATCAGTTGGCTTTAGTCAATGTCACCCTATTTAATAGCGCTGTAAAGCAAACAACCCAGAAGAGTTTGTCACTGCAGCCATGTACTTTTATAAGGCACAAGTCCGAATAAATATGTAACCGTTCACACCCTTTCAGAGGTGCTGGAGCAGGAACACACTGAACCAGAAGAGCTGATTCATATCTAAAGCAGCATGGACTCCAAAGTAAGAGTGAAAATGTAGGTTAGATGGCTTGTGGGTGCTACAGAGAGTTGTTGCTCTGTCATTTTACACCTTAGAGTGCTGTGTGGGGTGGGTGAGCGCAGAGAGCAAGATGAGATAGAAAACAGCCACCTTGAACATGCAGACTGGAGACAGAGGACAGCCACAGCTTGTCCTGCCAGACTGAAAACACTCCTTAAAATCTTAATTTGCAATAGGAGTCAAGATGAAGGTTGTCTTTCACAAGCATCTCTCTGCTTTCCTGGTAGGACATGGAGCCCTTCAAAAACTACACGGTGGAGCACCAGCTCCACGTGCAACGCCTGAACGGCTACGCAGGACTGCACAGTTACTATTAATGCATGAGTGAACTCAGCTGGAAGGACCCACTGAATTTAGTTGTGGTAATCAAGAAAGTTACGCACCCACACTGACCACAGGGAAGTGTTGGCAAATGGCTTGAGATCCTGTCTTCTGGATTTCTCCTGTATAGGCTGGCAGAGCAGAGGGGATTACTTCGGGGCAGCCCTCTTGGACCCAGCAAGGTGAGTTTTAATAAACAAGCAAATGAACAGGCTGTCCGTGCAACTTTTGTTCATATACAGAAGTAACAGTATCAGCAAGTATGCTATGATTTACTTTGTGAAATGCACATGAGAAATAACAATTATGCATTGCACTATAAACCCTCATTTCCCAATGCTAAGCAGCAGACCGAAGCACCCACATGTTTAAAGGACTGTGTAAAGTCAAAATTCTAAAAAAAGAGATAATTTCAGTACGGAATTATTATAGTCACATTGCATGAGATTCACTCTGATGTACTCTAAATGATGTGTTAAATGATGATTTCCAACACAGCCTGTAGCAGAGAGTTTGTTTGGAGTGACATTTGTTGTGGCACCAGTGGCCGCTATGAAGATGAATTTATATATACACTTAGAGCACCTGCCTTGGAGGTGTTGCAGAGAAGTTCTGCATGAGCAGATGACAACAGAAATTTTGCAAGCAGTCACAAACTGATTTTATGCTCCAAAATAGCAATGAAAAGGTTGTCTGCAGCACTTTCTCCGCTGCTTTTGTGAACTCTATGGAGCCAAACTGTCAGCTCTTGTTATTAAATATTACATGGTGATTTCTTCAGCAAATAACTATGCTTTGGAAAACCGGCCCGCACTGCTGTGGTTGCTTGCAACTTAAGTCGTGCAGGTTCTGCAGAACTGCTTCTCTTTGCTACGTCACTGTCAATGGTGACATTTATAAATGGATATAACGTTTGAAATTGTATTCAGACCTATTTAAGCACCAACTTCTACTCAAACAAAGATCTGATACTCAGAGATTAGCAGAATACTGATAGAAAGATAACCTACGTGAAGGCTGAGTAACGAGCAGTGATGGATTTGCCCACTATTCCTACAGCTTTGTTAAGGCAGCCTTCCCAGTGAAGTCACTTTACCCTGCAAACATTTAGCTCCAGTTTTACAGCTGTGTGTTTTTATATGACAACAGAGTCCTCTTCAGTCCTGGAGACCGATGCCACCTCCCCCAAGGACAGTGGTCACAGTCAGAGCTCCTCTCCTGGGGAGATCCCTCTGTTGCTTTGCCACCAGGTCACAGGATTGGGAGCTTTGTTTTTTGCGTGGATGTGTTCTTCTCTGGGCCACTGTATGGAGTGTATAAAATTCTTATTCTCCCAGGTGAGAGAGGGTTTCCCTATCTGCAGTGCATTTCTTCCTTACCTGCAGACTCACCACCCTCTCGGGATGACCTGAGACCTGCTTGGGCTCTTTGAGAGGTCAGGGCAGGAGGAGCAGGGTGAGCTCTCCTGGCCTCTCCACAGGGCCAGCTCGCTGCTTATCTCAAGCCCTGGGTGGCTAGCTCAGGAAGCTAATTTAGCAGGATACTATCGACTTTTTTAATGTTTGGTTTTTGAGAGTTCCTCTGCCTGAGTTGGCTTCTTGCACGGTGGGACATGTGCCTGCACGAGGGTGAGCTGCACCCAGAGAGCAGGAGAGGAACACAGAAGCACCTCCCTTTATGGACCCATCCACGCACCCATCTCGTTTGCCCGTATCATCCAGCTGCCTGGCTCACTGCCTCCTTGTCTGGCTCTGAACGCCTGTCTAAGCCTGCTCACATGACGTTGGGACCCTGTGGTTCCAAACCTTGCTTGGCCTGGTGCAAACTGCCTTTGCAGGTGAGGGAGAGAAGAGATCGAGTCTCCCAACGGACATGGTCCTGGCATTGCCCCCTAACTGGATCAAACCTCTGCCAAAAGAGTAGCTCATCTCCTCCAACACTTTCCCTTCCCAGTCACGCGTCCCAGACACGCCTGCTCAAATAGTTTGGGGAGTTTTCCAGCCTGTCATAATGACCAGGACACCAGCAGGATGCTTCCCACCAAACTCCTCACCAGTTTCTAAAGCATGAGAAGATGCACTAAGTAGGAAGAGAACGTTTTGCTTTTACGCTTAGACAGCCCTCCTAAAATACCAACGGTGGCTGCCGGTCCCTAGCAATTCCAGTGGATTTTGTACAGTGAAAGCAGCTTCCACCAGTGCGCAACATCAAGTGGTTTCACAAACAACACCCAGCAGTGGCCTTTATGCTAAAATCAGTTGTGTCTGAAAAGCCTGCTGAGTTTAGCTGATATGGAGGCCAAGAAGCAAGCAAGTCTCACTTCCCAAGTGCTTTCTTTGCTTTCAGATGCTTTTTTTTCTTTAGCTTCACTGGTTTTCCATTGTCTGGCATTTACTATATACCCGCAGAGGTAGAAAAGCATATATTTACCTCTCTTTCCTATCAAAGCTACTTTAAACTTAAGGCGCAGTGCTGTTTCCATTTGGAAAATTTTTTCGTACAAGCCATTTACAAGGCCTTTACAAGCCATGGTATGCCAGGACCTCTCCGATTTCCAATTTACTGCAACGAAGTCTAGCTGGCATGGAGAAGGGAGGAGCTCAACCATCCCACCCAAACACCAGCTGGAGAATACAGCCACCGCTAGGTAGGGACAGCAAAGCTGCAGACAGAGGGAAAGCCCAGGAGGTGGTGGAGGCAGCGAACTAGTCTGCAAAGAGGAGCGAAATCAAAAATGTTTGCTACGCTCCAGTCATCTTGCTGGGACACACAGACAGCCTGGCTTCTGCTGAGGAGGGCTGCGAGCTCCTGACAATTTCTTCAAACCGTTTGGATGGGATTAATGGCAGAACGAACAAGCGTTAAGTCCTAAACACAACTGGAAAGATATATATAAAAATATATATAAATTATATATTATATATATAAATATACATCTATAAATAATAATGTAAATCTCTTCAAACATTGGTGCCATTTATTTCTGCTCTTTCTACCACTCTCACTGCCATTGATCCCATCATCTGACACATAAATGACCTGCTGCTGTAGTGCTGGTTCTGGGAGGTTCGGTGCCAGCTTTGCAGCAAGAAATCATCAGCTAATGGCCTCAACAGGGGCTGAAAGCCAGAATTTGCTGCCATTTAGTGTTGGACTGATGTGGTTTCTTGTCCTGTGAGCATCCCACGCTGCCAAGCAGAGGCAGCACCAAGGACACAGGCGCTTTTTGGGAGAGCGGAGAGCTTTCGGGTACTCTGTTCAGATGGTTCTTTGAAAATGAAAGAATGAATATCAGTTGGAAAGAACTGAAACTAAAATAATGTCACATGGGGGAGAATGAGAGAGGAGCGGGAGCTGGGAGGGCATTAGGAGCAGCAGGAGAAAGGCCAAAGAGGGCCCATGGAGAGAGCAAACAGGGCTTCCCAGGGGCTGGGGCAGGCTCAGGGCCACTCCTGCCTGCACTTGACGGCTTCACAAACACACCGGTGCAACACACGAGTGTAATATAAACCTCAACTCCTCAAGATTAGCAATGGCTGGGAAATAATGTTATCGCTCCCCATTACACTTCAGAAGCCCTTCAGGAAAAGTCCCCAAAATTCCCACGGGCTTTAAAAGAGGGTGAGATATTCCCCTGGTGCCTGTCCTCCTTTCCTAGGAGGTCTTGTGCCCTGCACCCATCACATCTTCTGAGTCCCTGCCCAACCATGCAAGAGCCCAACCTTTTGCCCAGGAGTTTCACTCTTTATGAAGACGCTGCTTCTTTTTCTCTCTCACTTTTTCCCCCACTGAAATCAGGGGATCCGGGACTTTTCTGCTGGGTCAAAACCCAATCTTCTTCCTCACAGGGAGCCATTTTAACTACACATCACCATGCCAGACGGTGACTGTTAGTACCACCCAGTTTCATTAGCTATCAAGGGCTAAAGCTGTGCTTCGAACATTCATCAATCGGTAGGAAAAAATACGCATCAAATTAAAACTCCCAGTGAACTCCAACACCTTAGGGCTTTTTCCTTTTACAAGTGACTTTTTCCTCCTCTGAAAGCAGAACTACTCATGCAGGTGGTTTTTAAACACAAACAGCTGCTCCATGGAAATGCAGTTGGGAAAAATAATTCAGAAAAAAAGCCAAAGACAAAGCCATGGGTGTGGAGCAAGAATCTATACTGCCTCCATTCACAAGGAAATATAGGAAGGGAAGAGAAACCTCAGAAATAAACAGCAAGTGGAATTTCCATTGCACCGGTCCCAATAAACACACTGGTTTTAGGGAAAGAAAAATGGGATAAAGGGACCAGGGTGAGCCAGTTGGTACTGCGAGGGAAAGCGTGGCTGAGGGGTACGGCTCATAAAAAGCCGCTTCGTCTTTCAGTGTCAGAACAATGCCCGGGTGTATGTTAAACTGTGTTATCAGTGAGGGAAGCAGAGCAAGGCTGGGATAAACAGCACCAGATAGCCAGGGGGTTGCGGTCACTATTTACTCCTGCCTTTCCAGATAGTTCCTGCTTTCTTTTTGCTTCGTTTCAATCTGTCTATCTTTAAAAGGTCCTGTAGGAAGTAACTGTTTTTAGAACTACTATCATCATTTTAGTTACCAACCCAACATTCTTTTTCTACATAGTATTAAAAAATCCCTAAATAGTTGTACTGTGGCCAGACTGTGAGGTGAACTGCCCAAGATCACAGACAAATATTGCTGCTCTTATTCCACTGCTTTGCCCTGGGATGTCTTCAGATCCCTCCATCGCCTCTCTCTTCTGCGCATCCCCTCAAGCAAAAACTGCCATCTTCGCCTTCAGGGCACTTTGTGCTTTAGCACATGGTGTGTGCCATCACTGTGTAGAAACACAATGTCGGCTCCCCTTCCAATAACAGACCACAGAGGTAATTCTTGAAATGCTGCATTTTCTCCAGCCCTGCCCTCCTGATGGAAGAGGCTTTCCCTGCAAACACCCCCAAAACTATTTTGTCAGGCTCCTCCCGACTCTCCTTCAAATTCCTCTTTGAATTCATAAGATTAATCTCACAGTATTCTACAGCTGCTGTCAAGATGACAAGTCTTGGTTTCCTCCTGTCTTATATGCATCTGTTAATGCTATCTCTGTCTGTAAGGTCCTAAAGCAAGAACCTTCTCTGTGCTCTGTATTCCCCACCCATCACATAGGTCTCCCGGCTTCTGCTGTCCCAATGGTGAAGCCCCCAAATCATTTTGAGTAAAGACTGGGAAAAAATATTGCATGAAGCACTCGCACACATAGGAGGGCTATGATCTCAGCTAATATGAGCCACCTTCCTATCTGAGCAAGTGTAATGCTACTGTAATAAGAACCATAGAGTGTTACCCGTTACTCATGCTGGTGCCGACAGAGTATAAAATACTTCTCATATTGGAATGAAGATGAAGTCTCCACCTTGGGAGCTACTTTCCAAGAAAATGACATGAGCAGAGAAGAGTTGCAATGAAAGCCAGTCTGATGCTGGTGAAAGCACATGTGTAACTTGTTAGTTCCACCATTATTTTTCCCTTTCTCTCTACTCGTATTGTTAATGTTCTTTGGAGACAAGGACTTTGCAACAGTTTTATCAAACCGAGTCAGACCAGTAGTATCCCAGCCTGGGAAGGAAGGAGTGCCAGACAGCCCTGGAAGGTGTGCAGTCCTCGTAGCAGACAAATCCATAGCAAAACTTTAAACATTCAGGAACACAGAACAATCAATTGCAATATTAACATGCTGGTAAAATGATTAAAGTTTGGTGTTACACATATTTTCAAATGTACTGACACTTCATTCTCATAAAGGCCAGCTCAGTTGTGTTTGATTTGTATTCATATCCTATAATGTGAATATATTTGCTCAAAATTGCTTAGTAGTAAATCATCATCACAGAAATAAGCTTATATTTATTTTTAGTATTCATGAATTTCATGGTATTGGACCACCATATATTTAACACCTCTGAAGAAATCCAACCGTAACTTTTGAAAGCAACACCTTTATATATCATCATGGACATTGTTTCCTTAACAGTTAATCATGCACTCTTTAATCATGTGATTTTACCTTAAGAGAGAAAAATGAACGACTCTTTAGCTTGAAATGAAAAGCCCTCTACTTGACCTTTCAATGTAAAAAACCACATCGGGCTGGGTCCTGAGGGTGCTGAGCACTCTTGGCCGTGCACTGAGGACCCTTGGCTTCCACCGAAGCTGACAGAAGTTGAAGGCATTCAACAACTTGCCGGATCAAGCCTGTAATCACTAAAAGCTCTCTCTAGAGTGATATAAATATGGACAGTCACTTCACAGATTTAGTCCAGCATTAGGGATACTTTAAAATCAAAGCTGTCAGAGAAAATGTTGGATCTATGATATGACTTTGAACCCAGGTCACTAAAATCTTTCCCAACGCAGCATCTTCTTTGGGATTCTTAAGAAAGCTAAACCTGCAAAGACAAATATTATGGCAACAAAAATAAATGCGTGAGTTTTTAACCTTTTCAGGGAAATTAATTCCTGTATTGGCCGCAGCTAAAACTTCCTACCTTTCTTTCCCTTTTTGTTGTATCTGTGAGTAATTTCTTCAGTCACATTGTTTATAAGAAGTGAAGTTATTCGTAATCATGCCTTAAGAGTATGTACACAAACTGGACATCCTAATAGAGCACTATGTATTAAATTCCTGATTGTTTGACATAAATTCTCTCTCTTTCTTTTACTCAGACAGGAAGCTTCCCATTTATTTACGAATAGGTTAAGACCCTAGTCATGTTCCTAACCATGTTGCTAAGTGCTAACATATATTAAGTAAATTTAGAGCCTCTTCTGCATAGGAAACAAATTAAACTGGTTAAACATGGAGAAAGACTAAATGTAATCTATCTTTTGTCATGTTTATGATATCGGAACGCATCTTGTATGAATGTTCCAATTTGGCTGTTACAGCAGATGGGTTGCTTATGATAAACCACAACTACAGACAGAGAATGTGATAATATAAATCATAAAGAAGATAAATAATGAAATTCTTTGAAATAACATTGGTTAAATATTTAGACATTTGGTTTCTAAGCTTGCTTGCAGATACGAAATAGTATTCTCTACTGACGGAAAGAAATGCTCTCAACAATAATCATGTTGGGCCAACTAATAAGGGCTACAGGACTTATTTGCATTTGCAGACCTCTTTGGATTTATATCCTTCCTTAGGTCAGGGCACACTGGAGAGCTGCTGTTTTCTCCTCTGTGCTTCTTTCTGTAAAGTGCACAAGTCTGGGGAAAAAAAGTGAAGTCCTGTCTTTATCCTCCCTCATTTATAGCTGGCCTAGCTGGGGCAGGTACCAAACCTCAAAATTACTACCAGGCAGAACTTTAGTTTTCCAGTTCACAAAAGTCCTAGAAACCCGATTTCTACCAGTAACTTAAGAAGGAAGATTAATGTGCAAATCCAATGAGGGAGACACGCAAGCAAACTTATGACTGCACCAAAGTAAGTAATCCACTTCTCACAGATTTTATTTTTACTAGCAGCTTTACACATTTCCAAGGTAGGTATCGAGTCCAAGCTTCCCTCGGAGAGAGGGATTAGACTTCTTGAATGCAACCCTTGCCATCCTCACCTAGGTGTTTGTAGGAAAATGGCTGAACTGCCCCCAAGAGATGCCTCTCTTTTTAAACTGATGATCAATTTAAATTGCTGAACGATAGATGGCTAAAATAGGCTAGATGGATAAGGATGGCATTTTATGTGGCTAAAGACGGAGAAGTTTAATGACTATCTTGGTGTTTCAATTTTAAATACCACTAGTGTATTTCGCTTGGTGAGGGCCCAGAAGAGCAAAGCTTGAGTACTCAGCAGCTAAATCAAAAATCATTTGCATACTGGGTTAGAAAATGGAGCTAAAACTGTGCCTCCTGAAAGAAAAAGGATACCTGCCCTGACTTTATTTACAGAAGGACTGAGACTTGTCTTTTTCCAAGTTTTCCATCAGAAACACATCATTTTACATAATTCTTGGCTAGTTCCATTTCACAGCAGTGAAAGCAACTGAGGTATGCATTAAACAAAGATATTGGTATGTTCACAACAGCATCGTTGCTCTGCCCAAATCCTAGCATGACTTACGTCCTGGGGATCAAAGGGCTGTGAGGGCAGCCCACAGCCAAGTGCACGCAGCCAATATTCCCCTCCCAGGAACTGATGCACGATTAAACGCACAGAAACTGGAGCACACACAGTGCCCCTTCCTTCTAAATTAAGGATCTTGCCTTTTTAAGCAAAGTGATTATGATGAGGGAAGTGGGATTAAGAGAGGACCGAGACCTTTTGTGCAGGTGGTTTCCCTAATAGGAGATTGTCTAGCAAGAAAGCACTATATATTCTTCAAGCTAAAAGCTAAACTTCTATTAAAACCAATTAATTCATTGAACAGGCTTGTATCGCTTTACAGTGCCTGGGCCTCTGCTTAAAAGAAATCAATTGTATGAGTACAGCTGAGAAATAACCACTATAATAGATGTTTTAGCTCTTGCTTTTACTTTTCTCTGATAGCCCTTAAGGTGGTCAGAGGTAAAAGCTAAAGATGCATTGTAGCCTAAGGGATGATTGAATGAAAAAATGGGGGATGGGAGCAGAGCTATGCTGATAGACCAATTTCCCACCACTGCAAGCCAGCACAATTGATTGATGAATCCTTGCTCTGTCAAGAGGCAGCCCTTCGGATTTGATCACATAAATACTCATTCAACTCAAATTCTGCTTGACAAGCCTCAGACAGCTTTGTTCTGTCACAGATATCATTGGAAGGAAAATGCTCCATTAATCATCCTTAATTAACTTTACCATAGTCTGCTGGAACCAATATGTTCCCTGGCTAAATCCCTAAGACTTAGCTAGATTTCTGTAGTTATCAAATAGAGAGTTGTTTGTAAAGTTTCTCTCCCTTATTGCTGTTAACTGCAGGAAACGTTTCCCTGACTGTTTTTTAGGAAGTCACTTGCATTGATCAGGATGTGGCTTAATCCTTTGACAGTGAAGCTCCTTTGCCAGGGGCACACAATTATACCTATTTCTGATTGTAAGAGATTACTGTTACATCTGCAATAAGTGCTAAGGTGTTTTGCTTCCAAAACACCCAGTTGCTGAGAGAAAGCTTTGAAAACATAACTAAAAGAAAAGAAAAACTTATAAAAGGAGAATAGGAATAAACCCAATGGATTAGTTGGATTCTGGGCACAACTAGAAGCAATAGGTAGTATTTCAGGTGCAAAGCGGGTGGAAAGCATGAAGACGTGCTCGTTAGCCTGGGGTGCCACTAGCTTTTCTCACTCCACACTTTTGTTCTGCCGAGGAGCTAGAGGAGGTCTTGGGACCATCGTGTTAACATTTTACCACCAAGAGAAAAGTTCCTCTGATGGCTGCTGTGTTTGATAGGTGTCCTCCATTCATGGGGGTGTTCATGAAGCACACAGAAGCACGTTTACCCCATGGAGTTCCCCCATCCTTGTGTATCGTTACACCAATAGCTCCTGTTTCTTTCTGACACCTTTCTGAGGTTTCATTTTAACGTGGTGAAAAACCTATATTCCTCAGGGATTTTAAATAGGACTTGAGGGGTCTAACGCCTTGCTGGATTGGGGCCTTGCTGTGCTAGGTGCTGCACAGAGGCAATGGGAGCAACAGACCATGCAAATAAATTCCTTACTCATTTACTCCCATTGATCGGGATACGTCCCCACGAAAGGATTCGCTGAAACTGAGGAAAGAGAATATCACAGAAGCCATTTGATTAAATAGAAACAAGCGTGGGAACCATTTCTTTAGCAAAACAAAAACTTGTATTTGTTAGTCTTAGAAAACCTTACTCACGTAAGTGGGCTTTATTCCTGAAATCTGTATTACTGAAAGCTTAGAAGAACATGGGCTATCTATATTGCTAAATATTTATGTGTGAAGCTGGGTACAAGCTGTGAAATACAACCTGAATTGTTGAGCAAATTTAAAGGCAAAAGCTAATACTTCTTTTAGTAACATAGAATTGTAAAGGAAACACTGCAGCACAGGGGGAGAAGATGATCATACCCTATCCCCATCTACGTCAGAAATTTTCTCGCTCAGAGGAGAAGTCTCTGTGTGTAATGCTCTCTACCAACCCCGGACTGCGGTCAATTTAATCATCGCTCCTCCTGACGGCAGTGCTGCTCGGTCAAAAATGGAAGCAACCATTTCAAGCTGTGCACTCTGAAAAGCCAGCTGGCCTTTTTTACAGTCTCTGGATATTTGACTTACTAATATTTTCTTTACAGCACCGAACATACTATTTATAAAGGCATCTTCTGAGGTTATATGACAGAAAACGGCAGATGGATAAATCAGGGCTACCAAGGCTTTGCACACCAAAGGACCAAACCAGAGTAGCGTCAACTGGCAGCAAGATGACAATGAATTGCGTCCAGAAATGCGAGATATCTAGATACAAACATGGAAACAACTTCTGTTTTCTCATCTTGTCCTTGGGAAAACCTGGAGCCTGAAGAAATAGCCAAAGCTGGGACCTTTCCAACTAACATAAAGCTTTCTGTAGGGTTGGGTCCACTCTGCCATCAATGCTCCTTTCCCCTTCCTTTCCTTCTCAGTTCCTTCTCCTTTTCCTACACACTTGCCTCCACCACTCGCTCTCTTTTCTGCTTTATTTTCTCCCTCTTTAACCAATATTTTGCAGAAAATTCCCTCCCCACTGAATAGGGAACTAATCTGCCTTAAGCAGCCCTCCCTCAGCTCGCAGGGTTGCGGGTTAGGTTTCCCCCCTCACCTCAACACAGAGACGCTCAGGGAGAAGAGCAAGGCAAGAGAATTCAGATCTCAGGAGGAAGGAGTCTTCCAGCCATAGTGCCTGCCTAATTCTGCCTGGAAAGCAATGATAAAGCAGAGTTATCAGCACTAACGTGGGTTTTGCTCTCAAAGCGGGTTGTGGGGAGGTGGGAGCCCTAGTGATCCTTCTCCTTCCAGCACTGGGATCCGTGGCTGTCTCTCTTATTCAGTCTGGCCTCAAAATACAGCCATGACATAAACTGATGGACAGAATGCATAACTGAAAGAATACTTCGATGCAGGAAAGTTAAAAAAGAAAGAAATTATATTATCTAGATGCCTATGAGAACGTCCAGTCCATCTTTAAATCACAAAATGAAATAAACAAGATCAAATGTATGGTGGAAAAACCTGTAAATGTCCTTTCTCATTACAGAGGTCAAAGAATACATTAGTTATTTTTAACTAATGTCTTATTCAACCCCATGCAAACTTAAATCAGTTTGGGTCTGACTGATTCAAAGCTGTTCTCTGGTTCCCTGCTCTGCTGTAATAATTGACTAGGCTAGACTTTAGAAAGGTCAAAAAAGCAGCCCCGCTTCATATTATTTCAGCTAATAACTCAGTTCTTAAATCAAAATTTAAGAACTAATCTCTCAAAGCACTATTTCCTCCCCCTCCATTAAATCCATATGTAATTTCAAATTAAATGATAGAAGTCGAAAATAGTTACTTTTTGCTTAATTACTTTTAAGTTACTGGGGGACACAGCATGAGAGTTTGTTAGAAGATCTAGGATTCTCCAAAAAAAATGGAATTAAGAAAATCTCAGAAAATGAAGCAGCAACTAAAGAACCTCAGGAAAAAACAGCAGGCTACGGACAATCTAAAGAAAAAAACAGGCAGACACATTGCAGCATCTAACACGGGCTCAGAAATGGCCGGGAAGCAGATCTGTAGGGTAGGTACAGCGGGGCTAATAGGAAGCTTGTCAGCACAGATGAGATGTGCTAGTCACGACAAACGTACTGGGTGCTTCCTTTGAGTGGTGGACAACAAAGGCTTCAAACTAAGCTCTCAGCACTCTCTTCTTTAAATATATATGTTCCAGGAGGATACCAGCATATGGCTTATTAGGTGCAAATCTAAAGACTGAGTAATGTCAACTGCTTAACATAAATGTTAACATGTAAGTAACACATTTCTACAAAAGTTTCTGATATTAACTCATAAAACTCTAAAATCCAAGTGCTTTAATTTCATTACATTGCTTTGCAATGTTATATTCACTCACAAAAATCTTGCTCTGCGTTCAGCATATTCTTATGTCATTCTGCTGTCCTTATCTGACTCAGTTCAACAGAAAATTGGCCTGAATCCCCACGCAGGAGTGCAAGATGAAGATCATTAGGAAGTACAGCAGTGCGAACAAGGTCTCTCATTACTCCAAGGTCATTATGGTCATGTTTAAGAATACAGAGAAAAAAGTAACCCGGCTTGCACATGTAAGAAGGGGACCACTTCACCCCGTTGGAAGTCACCAATAAACTTCTCCTGATTCCGAAGGATGAGTATGGGAGGAATTTTGGCACATCTGCCTGTACATCTGGGCGACAGTTTTGGTATATGCATGGGTGCCCCATGCACCTCCTTTTGCCTCAGTACCATGAAAACAGAGATTTCAAACTGGGCATGGCACGATTAGGCATCCGTTGTAGTCAATCAGTTGACACAGAAGTGTATTCTCTCCCTCCAGCGCTCCTTTTACCTCCTCCAAAATGCCTTTTCTTTTTCCACTTTCAAAGAGAGATTTTTTTTTAAGACGCCAAACGCTGGACTTTGACTGCTGTTTATGGAAAACTTATTTGGGGCTGCAATAAACTGCGAGTGGTTTGAGGTTGGCTCTTCAAACTGTAACCACTGTTGGGTTTTGTGTTGTTTTTTCTGCCGAGAGAGCTTTTTCTTTCCCGCTTCCCCACAGTCGCTCTGCGCTGGGCTTTTGTTTAGCCTCTCGGCACAGCGTTGTTTATTTGCACTAACAGCGCCGGCCGTGCTCCCCATGGACTGTTTGTCCAGTGGCCTGTGGAGCCTCCATGACTTTATTGTTGACAAGTGGTATGTGGGATCCAAGTTTTTATGGTTAAATTGTTTATTGATAATTACCTGTTAATTGCTACTGCTGCCAGCTTCCTATAATTTATCATAATCACTGTTTTTTTCTTGCTCTTCAAAACACAAGTGAAAGAGAAGGAATAACAGAGGGCCAAAGACGCAAAGGGCCCAATTGTGATATCTCCTTCCTGAGTTTTCAAATTGCATGATTTGATTAATTTATTGGCTGGCCAGCTCTTGTCAGTGCAACCCATCGGTACAACGAAGCATCCTCTGCCCAGGAGCTGCCAGCTGGGGACAGCTCTTACCCTGCATTCATACAGGGGATGGATTCAATGTAAGAGCTCGACACAACCACGCTTTCCCTGAACTCCGGAAAAAATGTAAACATTTCAGAATGTCATTTTTTGCTTAAAATGGGCACAAAATGGTTCCCCACCATGTCTGAAGATGCAACATTTTTTAGGGATTTAGTTTTTTTGGTGTGTTGTTTGGAAGCTGACTTACTCTGTACGCTAAGACTTCACCTGCAGAAAGACCAGATGGTGCCCTCGGTTCTACCACTCGAAATGTATCGCTCCATCCAGGGCAAGCCAGGGAGCCACATCCCCTGGCTGCAGGACAGCTGCCCGGTGAACTGGGGAAGGAAGAATTCTGCCTGGGAAGAGACTTGCTTCTGGAGCGTGGTCCACCCTGGCCACTGGCTCTACCTCCCACGTCTGGTGAGGCTGCAGCCGGTCAGCTCTTCAGAGGGCTGCTGGTGGCCACGGAATTTCTCTTTAAAGGCTGAAACTAAAATTAAGCCCATGTATTTATCTCCTTGAGTGAGTTTCCATCCCTACAAGCTCTAGCACGTCTCAACCCCATATTTAAAGCCATAGTGCTTGATGCAAATACATTTTTAAGGGGTCAGAGTAATAACGAGGTATTCCTTCTGAGATGCTGCCCAACTATCAAATTAAGCCTGTTTAATAATACGAAGCACGAAAGCCAGCACCATCAGCAACCCTGGAAAGGATATGGAAAACTCAAAGCAGCCCAATGCCAAGAAGTACCTACAGATGCTTTTTCATGAACGTGTTACTGCACACTATAAAGAATTGCTGCAGATACAAAACAAATGATGTGTGTCTGTGTTTTGACAAGTTTACACAGTTCCCCCTTTTAGAAGCATTACAGCTGGGAAGGAACTATATCTTCATTTTGATACATTTATAGAATTTTTGTTCTAGGTGCCTATTTACACATTTCCTGGCCTAAACAATAGCCCCCTGCCCCCCCGTGCCATGTGCGCATCGGTCACTGCCCGGCACCGTCCCTCCGGGTGACTCAGGCCTTGCATAATTGTCCGGGCAACTCACAACGGTTTGTCATCATTGTTTGATATAATTGGAAGCAGAAGTATTTATACGCACCCGTGTACCCTAGAAGTAAATTTATAAAGGCAACTGTCTCTTCTAATCTATAGCATGGCCAGTGTAAACAGTAATTTGAAAGAATATTCAGATTTATTACGTTACTCGCTTAAAGATCAATGTTTAAAATGGATATATATTGCATTAATCCAAACACACAACAAATCATAAAGCTATTTACACAATAAATTTACAATTCCCGCAGACACTTTAATCCTGTTTCTGCTTCCAAGGAGCTCTCTTGTCTGCACACACACACATCCACCCGCAAACACACTCGCAGTCTCACAAAGTACTATTGTGATGTTAATTAACCTAATTTATAAACTGCCAACTAGACCCGTAACCTCAGCACAATATACATTTAACCATAAAGATGTGAATTAAAGTCACGTTAAGGGGAACGGACAAAAACAAAGAACTTTGGTGCTGGGGCTGACGCGTGATCCCAACCTTAGCCCCATGGCACCTCCGGTGTCACCCCTCTGCGAGTCCACAGCATCACTTCGGGCTTCAATCCTGCGCGCCTCACCTTCCTACGGCTAAGTCATACCCCAAGTTATTTAAACTTCATTTATGTGGTTTAAAATAATATCCCATTGACGTGGGATCCAAAACTCCTTCAGAGCTAATAAAATGTCACCCTGCCAAACAGAGACGATACGTGCCAGCCTTTAGCCTAGTGTGAAATTTTATAACTGAGTTATAAACCCCGCAAAAAACAGAGCTTATAATGGAAAGGTTGACAGATTCTTAACTATACAGTTTCCAGTGAGCTTCTGCTTAATATACTGTATTTCTTCTCCTTGAAGATATTAATTTACTTTTTGAAATGTTCATTGCTAAGATTAAGCGTAGGGTTTTGAAATGTGTTCACAGGCAATTTATGCAGGCACACAAATGTACTCTTCTCCAGATGTACAGAATACTAATTTGAAAATGATTTATTTGCCGTGCTGTACTGTACATCCATCCCCTGCTCAAAAGGTTTTCCTCTGACACAACACTGGGATCATCTCATATATTAGCCCTCCGATAGCATTAGAAATCTGTTGAAAAATTGATGAGGATTTCAGTCAATGGCATGGGCTGGAATGAATTTTGTGGATTTCAGCAAAATTGCCAAGAAGGGCACAATAGACACAAAACAGACTTGTCAACAAGTGAATACACTGGAAAATAAAGGTCTGTACATATAAAATATACACTTCTATGGGAGGACAAGCAAGAGGGAGGTTCAGAAAGACTGTGAAAAGATAGCAAAGTCACCAACTCCTTAGAATAATCAGTCCTTAACCCAATGATGTAGTATTTGGCTGCATACGTGCACCATGCTGACCACCGCATTTCACCAGCAGCCCTGGCTGCCAGTTGCACAGAAGGATGGAAGGATTCAGCCAAAAAGTAGTAACAGGCCTCACAGCTAGCATTAAAATGAGCTTCTTGCAGACTTATGCATCACTCGGCATGTGAATATTTAGCAACAAATACCCTTTTCAGTAAATAAAAATATTTTAAAAATACATTTCCACTGTTACACCTCTGTCAGAAGCTCACTTTTCCTTTCCTCACTTGGTCCCCAGCTCCTCCATATGCAGATGTTTATGCCTTGTTTGGATGTATGCCATGCACACATCAATGGTTTGCCTGCCCAATATGACAAAAAGAAAAAAAAAGGCATATGCTCTAAACCAACCTATCCCAGCCTTTTCAAAGGAAAAACCTTTTCTTTGAAGCGACATGAATTTCTATATTCACTATAAATGCAGGAGTATAAAATGCACCAGTGATGAGAAAACACGCTTACACTTGCCTTTGAAGGGTGAAGGCATGAGAGAGGTGAGCAGGATTTTCTTTATTTCTGACCGTGGTAAAATTTTCTGAGCTTTGCAGCCCTCACTCAATCTCACATGGCTTCTTGGAGCACCATAAGAGAAATAGTGCTGGACACCTGAAGGCTCATTCAACACTCACAGGAGATGAGAGAGAGAATTTATAGATACAGTGGGTGAGATTTCTCACAGAATATAGGCTGCTTCATCTCTACTTCAATTTTATCAAAAATATACTGACAGTCAAGGTGAGTGGTTCCCATGTGAGACAGAGAAAGCCAAATCTGTGTAGCATAAACACACGACCTGAAATTGCCTTAAGGTAAAAGGGATAGAGGGGAGCTCTGAACTCCACAGGAATCCTTCTGTTGTTTAAATTGCATGTTATGCCATGGACCTTAATAAAATTAGTCCCCTGCTATGGACACCAAGGCTAAATCAGCCAATTCATTTGGGAAATTTTCTCATCAGTGTTCCCTCCAGAGGACTGCTGGAAGCGATGCTTTTGTTAATGATGCAGAGGGAGCAGCATCCCCTCATTCCCCAGGACACAGACTGAAATACCCTTCCGAAATCAGCGTCTCCAGGAGCCCGGGGAGGTGGTACCGATCGCGCCAGACTCAAGCAGCCGGCAGATCCCATGGGAGCGTGGGCATCCCCCAGACCTTGCCCTGCAGTGGGTCCCGTGGTCCTGGTACCGCAGCCCCCATGCTGAGGCCGTGCAGACCTGGATCCTCCCTGGGCTGGGAACCGCTCCTCAGTCACAAGTGACAAGTCTCAAAGGTTTCCAGCTGTGCACAAGAGCACATACTTGATTTCAGGCAACATCTTCAATTTTTGTAGAAGTATTTGAATGCCTTTTTGCTCTTTTATATATCATCTTCATTGTTATTTAATCCCAGTTTGGCTGCTACCTGTGCAGTTGGTGGAGCATAGATATAGGAGTTTTTTTCCCTGAAATTATTTAAATCAGATTGGAATGATCCTGGAATAGGTTCTACACAGGACTTTCAAAATAACTTCTTATTTAATAAAGCTGGCCTAGGTTTCAATGGAGGGTAGTAAAGAACAGTGGGCCTGGCTCTGGTCCTACTGAACTCAAAGGAGTTTTGCTCCACTGGTGAAGCCTCATCCTGTATCAGCAACTATAGCTCCACTGAGGCCGTGAAGATTGTTATTAAATCAATGAGGTATCTGGTGAAGGTCTGGCTCACAGTATTTAATAGTAGCTGGGTGACAATCTACCTTTATCTTTCACCATAAAGATCTTTAGGCATTGCTAAACAGCTTACTGCAAACACAGAATTAGGTATCTTTGCCAAAGAGTCGAATTTAATTATGATTTTAAATAAGATACTTAAAATATCCGGCGGAGGTAATTTGGTAATTTGTTCTGTCAAGTGGGAGAACAAGTTCAGTAGAAAATGATTTCATCTGCCCCTGCTTGAGATGATATATTTTATTTGAAATAATTTCCTCGGCCTGTGTCCGGAGGGTGAAAACTGACTTGTTCTTATTTATCTTTCTTTTGGGGCTGCATGAATTTCAGGCTCATGAAAGTGAGCGACGGATAGCAGTTAAGCTAGGCAGAGCATTGGCAGGTGAGTTCAGAGCTTCCGCACCGCTGCCAATGCATCTCCACAGCAGCCCCACATACCTTCATATTCTAGGGAATAGCCAGCCTTTAACAGGCACTGCTACATTTAAAATACCAATAACAATGATCTATGACTTGGATTTCTTATGGAATGGCAACTAGATTAGTTTCCAAACTACTTCTCCCTTACCTGCATTAAGGGTTTGTCGAACACCCTTTGCTGTAATATCCAAATGCTAATTCCGACCGTTACTCCCCAAGCACGGGCACTGAAATGCTGGGTGCCCATAAGGTGATAGGGCTCTGAGGGACAGCGGGGCAGTCGGGGATGTGCCTTGATTTAGATGACAGTGGGGAGTGATGCAGCACCCCAAACCACAGCAGCAACAACCAGCAATGGAAGGAACGACTCATTTAATGTGGAGAAACGGCACCTCTCGTAGCCTGAAGAGACACCATAATACACCTCAAAAGGAGGTGGGAACCTGGCTTTCTAAAAGTACCTCTTGCGTGGGCATATCTGCAGGTACTGCAAAGCCTTTCAGCTTAATTCTGCCTTATAGTTTCTCCAGCAAAAGCTAGAGAAAAGGTTAAGCTTGGTTTTGTGCTGGAACAGCTGAGCCCAGCCTTGCAGGTGCTGCTGAGATGTATGTAGGGGACCATTTTCCAGTAGCCACTGGATTTGGCCTTACATGGCATGCTATAGCTTAAACAAAATATTACAGTACAGTTGCAAATCTACAAAAGTTTCAGTTGCACTGGAAACACCAATGTGACTTCGCAGCAGCATCCTGAAGACACCGCTACGGCTCGTGCAACACAGCCGTGCCGTACAGAGGGCTGCAGGTCATTTGTTCGCGTTAGCTCTGGGTTTGGAGGCTTAGGTTCCCACTGCATTGAATATTAATGCCATGCTGTTCCTCACAGCCCAGATTCTCAAAGAATACAGAACAAATAAGATAATGTTTTTTTCCCTACAAGTTATAAATTATCAATCTCCAGAGCACCCAATTGCCTTTCTTCCATGCTCTCCTAAGAGCAGATTTTATACGGTATGTGAAACCAAAGGTTGTTACGAATCAGAAGGCAGAGATGAATCAGTTAGGAAGAACCCATTAAATATGAATCCATGGAAATCCTCCTTTTTTGTTGTTAAATATGCCTACAATAAATGCTACAATGTGACTTGCAATTTCCTCAAGTTCCTTTTCTCAGAACAATGATGGTTGGCAGCCGCTCAAGCTGCTTCAGTAAACTTTGCAAGATAGAAAGCAATTTAGTTTCCCTTTAAGGATTCATTGCTAAAGTTATGCTCATTGATTTCCAGCCTCATAATTAAAATTCCTCATTAAACATGCTTGACAGCTGAATGTGATTCCTTTTACCTGCTACTGCTACCCCTTTTTTTTCCTTGTGATACCATTTCATTACAAAAGAACAATAGATTTCCTTCAGGGTAATATAAGGGCACAGTGAGTAATGTAGTTTCTATCCTACAGAAGGCCTAATATTGTTAATTTGCTAAATCAATTAAAAGAAACCACTCTGGAGGAGGACACAAATCTTGCATATGGATCACATCAGCCATAATGTGCAGGAGTTCAAAGGCTGGCATTTCGCCCCAGTTGGCACCTAACAGTTTACTCCGGTCCAGGGAATTTGGCTCTTGATTTCAAACAAATGCATCCTGACGGCTATAGGCCAGGAGTAGCTCTATGTGATTTATGTTTCATACTTTCTCATAACACAAAACCTAGAGCTAAAAGAAAAAAAAAAAGTTGTTTTTATGGGGCATTTGCTGCAACATACATGTAAATACAGAATTACCCAGCTGCTCCGTGCACCTTGTGTTGTTTACTACCAGCTTTTCCTCTGCGTGGTTGTTTGAGTCCCTAAAATTTCTCCTCCTCCTGCCAGTTCTGACAATGCAAGAAGTCAATGACCTGTTTGTAAATGGTTTTGCTTTCCAGGCTAGGCTCGTACCCGCACACAACACCCACTTTTCCCAGCAGGAGATATTGGCCCCAAAATACAAATCCGGGAGACAGTACTGGCTGCACTGGAAACATCCCGCAGAGCTCCAGATGTGGAAACAGCTGCAGGACCGGGGGAACCTCACATTAGTTCTCAGCCCGCCATCAACCCCAGCTTCTGCTGACCACCGCGGGAGGCGGAAGGCTCTTGGTGAAAGACTGGATTTCCCCAAGAGCTGAGGGATGTTTATGGACCTGCCCTTGGCAGGGGCTGATGTCAAGCGCCTTCAGAGCACCCCAGGATTTCTTAGGCTTGAGCACTTAGCAGAGGAGCAGAAACTCCCTTCCCAATCATAAAATTAGCAATGGGAGAGGTTTAAAATGACAGCTCTAAATTTACAGGCATTATTAAAACAGTAAGTACTGCCTAATATGCCAGGTTCCTGGTGCAAAACACATCGCCAGAGCTGGTTTAGAAATGAAAACGAGGAATAGATCACTGCTTACAGAACAAGTAATTGTTCCACAGTTTAAGACAGCAATTAAATGACATCCATGGCTTTCCAAATTCTAACTTGCCTACCTAGCCGTACAGCCAGCCAGTCACCATATCAGCGGAGCACTAGGTAATTAGCAACACATTGCAAGGCAGTACTGCAATCCAGTATCTTTTCATGAAGAACAAATAAGTTGTATAAGTGTGCGCTGCTGGTCCCCAAAGCTGGTAAAGCCCAGCGCAGCACAGATTCGCTCTCATGCACATAAACATAATGCTTGTTTATAGCAGTGCCCTGTGACAGTCAAGGTGCTGTCAGCATTTTCATTATGAACCCTATTTTTCTGTGGTTCATAACGGATATTTTTTTTCGCCAAAAATGTGGATGTAATGCTTATGGATCTGATAGTGTGAATATTTTAAGTCACGCTAAGATGAAATTTGGTACCACAGGCTGTGAATGTGAAAGTGAAGGATATTCGTTCTGAAAGAGGCTGCAGAAATAAAAGCTTATAAACAAAACGACAAATGAGCATTCAAGCATGTCAGTTTTATGACAGATATTGCTAATTTTTTCAGGTCACATATGTGGTCTGTGGGCAGGCAACAACTACTGCTTTCACTTGTCCTCCCTCTGAAAACTTCTGTCCACTAAAGACTTCAGGATTGCCTAAACAAGGAGATACCATTGCTCTTGCCGCTGCAGAAGTACAGACATCATGTGTTGGATACAAAAAAACATTTCAAAGATTCCTAGTGTAAACACTATCAAAACTCTGATTGAGTTCAGTGAGGCTGGGACCACACTCACAGATTGACGTCTAAGCATCACACACCACAAAAGACAGACAGAACAGAGCGTTGACAGCATTAGCAGTGCAGACCCACCACAGCAATACAGGCTGTGTCTCTTCAGGACCAGTTGTGGGTAAGATCAAGACAGGTAGAGTGTAGGATCGAGGTAGAAGAGCAAGATGACCTGGACCTCTCCCTGGATGTTCATTTCCAATGTGTACACTAACTCTTGGACTTTCTGGAGGTAGAGGCAGCAACCCTAAGATGGGTGTTGAGGACCGAACATAAAAAGCAGACACTAAGATCTGCACGGGAGCCATCAGGACAGCAGAGAGATGAAGGGATGGGATTGCTGCACTAGTGCTGAACCAGAGCCAACCCAGAGACTGCCAGAGAGCTTTGTCCCTTCCTCCACAACAACTGAGAGACCATCAGGTCTCTTATTTTGGAGTCTGTGCATCTTGCTGAGGAGCTGTTTGGCTGTGCCTAACGTGGGTAATCCTGCAGTATATCAAGGAAGACACAGGATGTATCCCATGTCTCTACTCTGTTTTTTCTGGAAAGGAATTCCGGCTGCGTGGGCCCCTGGGAGCCATGAGATGCACCACTGGAGACCTGATAACCACGGGACAAGGACCTTTGCCATTCATTTATGTTGGCTGAAAGTAAAGCCAGCCTTATGGGAGGCAACTTAATCTGCATGAGCAGCACGACATTTATTCTGACTTCTCTGATGGATGAACTCACCAGTAGCCAAAACTCATACTGGTGGAACGAGCCTGGGCTTGTCTCCCTTTAAGGTCACGGAAGGTTGTAAGTGACCAAGAGAAGGGTTGGCATGCTAAAAATAAATTGCCTCTTCCAAGCAATGTGCTTGCTAAATAACCACGCCAATTGGCACAGCTTTTGGGGAAAGGTAGTGCAGAAGACCCCAGGGTCAGAAGTGTCTTAAACGTGGAGTCAGCCCTCCTTTGGACCTGCCATACATCAGGTGGGCACCCACCCACACAGACAGGAAGCAACAGAGAGAGAAGTAAAAGTAGGAATGCTCAGAGGACCATCCCATTCCCCAGGCTGCAAAGTCCTCAAATGTTTTTTTCCCATAGAAAAACATATTTTAGAAGAACAAATGCAAAGTGGAGGAGGAGCAGCAAAGGAGCGAAGAAGGTGGGTGAATCTTTGCAGGCTCATCTCTGACTGTTGCTGAGCATTATTCATTTCCTGGAGCCGTGTCTATGGGAAAGAATACAGTCAGTGCTCGTCGAAATATCCAAATGTACAACACATGAGGGAGTTCTCACTGTTACAACATCATTCACATTTTTGAACTCTACATCATCCTTATACTTTAGGAGATTCTTCTCCCAAAGTAAACAAATTTTGGTGGGGCTCAGTGGAAATCTTTGTGGCAAAGTGATTTAAAAAATGGACATTTGGGAAGAAAAACCTACACTTTGGAACTGGCCCACGTCAATCAATTGAATATAATACATTTTAAATGTCCACAATCTCAATATCTTGTCATTGGCAAGAGGGAAAAGCAATTTATGAAGGTGAGCCTTGGCATCTAAATCCTTCATTAAAACCTGTCAGTTCTTGAAAACATCTGGATGTATTTTTTCATCCAGATGATTATATTCATGGATGACACGTGCATATGAGAGCGAACCCAGGTCTGCATTTATCTGCACCAAATCCAGGACTCAAAGCAATTCCTGACAGGATCTTCAGACCCCTTCTCTTCTCCATGGGATGCTCTGACCTCCTCCCTCTCCATGGAGCGCTCGATACTCTCAGTACCCTCTAGCTGCCATTTTGTTATTTGTTATCCACCTATTTGTTTCATTTCCTTCTTGCCTTCAGAGCCCGTGTACATCCCAGAAGACCTTAAATGCCTCTCTTTAAATGCAAATGGCAAAGATCAAGGCTTTTTACGGATGTTACCGTAGAAGTACATGTGATGTACGCTGGTCTAGGGGCAGAAAATAGAGCACAGGAGCATGGAAAACCTCTGGGCTGGGAAAGACAGGGGAATACACTGACTTTGGGAAAATCCTCCTTTTCTGATCCATTTATGCACCTTGAGCACAAAGACATGTTTGTTATAGTACTGAAGCATAAAGAAATTAAACAGCACAGATTATCTCTAGAGAGAATCAAAGATGAATTTGATACACAAGTGTGTACCGAGGAAAATCTGAGAGGTGGCAAACAAAACCATAGGCAAAGATTTTAAATTAATTTCTAAGCAACTTTGTCCTAGAAAGTAACTGAAAACATACCCAGCTCTTACAGCCATATAGGAGCCTTGCTATTCCTATGCGAGACAGCCCCAAAACACTCCATATGGGATCCTGACCAGTCACCTGACTTTTAATACCCACTCGATGGCACTAAAATGGCCTATTAGATTTACAGTGTCATTAACCTTCCAAAATAAAATGAGAGTCTGCTCTGGTGAAAAGAAAAAAAGGAGAAAATGAGAAAGAAGGAGAAAAAGGGAGAAAAAGGGAGAAAAAGGGAGAAAAAGGGAGAAAAAGGGAGAAAAAGGGAGAAAAAGGGAGAAAAAGGGAGAAAAAGGGAGAAAAAGGAGGAAAAAGAAGCAGCCTAACTGCTGCTGGGTTTCGGGTAACCAGTCCATGAGGAAACGCTGACAGGGGTCACTGTGGCATAATCTTTCATTCAGCCCCAAAGCTGTCACATCCTCCCCAGATGTCTGAAACATAGATATAAATTTTCATTATCTGGCAGAATAGGGGCAGAGGTACACAAAATGATTTTTTTACCAATCAAATTATAGCTCATTGCCAGATTATGTGTAAACACTAATTTTGTGAAGTTTTCGTGTGGTCATTTATCTACACCCACATTTAGTAGCACTGCTGAAGCTGAAAAAAAATAAGGAAGGTTTTTCAAATTAAATTATTGCCTTCATAATCAAGTTGAGGACACACAAAAACTGAATAAAAAATGCTATTATGAAAGAACTGTGTCAGCCAACTAAACAATGAGATCGCAACATCTTTTTAATGAAAGCAGAAAGGATGCACCCTGTTAAAAGGACCAGAAGAACATTTTTGGTGTTGTATAAAACTAATCTGAGATATCATGGAATTCTTTAAAATCTCAGTATTCTTCCCAGGCGCACCGTTTATCCTCCAGCACAGGGTCACGCTGGGGTGCAGCTGAGCAGCTTCTCAGGAGCTCTGCAGTGGGTACGCGGTGGTAGCAGAGCCTGGGCACCACTAGCCAAGGGCTCCAGCGGACAGCCCGACCCTCGCCAAGAGCAGAATGAGATGTCTGCTACCTGACCCAAGGCAAACAGCTTACAAGCGTAGATAGAAACATATTTGTTATGCAAAGAACAGCTGGGTTGTGTCATGATATTTTATGATGCTTCAAGGAATATTCAGCTAAATATTAGAAATATTCAGCTCGCCTAAATCGTAGGTGGTTAAGACCAGCATTCTACTTCATGACCACCCTTGATGTCAATAACCGCTGGCTAACTGGATAGTCTGAACAGGTAAAATATTCCCTACAGGTGACGGCTTTGCAGCAGTGTAGAAACATACACTTTGCCCTCTGGTCTTGCTCTCTCTTCAAGAGCAACAACCAGTTTGGTTGTGGATATCTGCTCTGCACTGCAAGCAGGAAAGTCCTTGCTTTCACCCACTCAGACCAGGCAAAAGGGAGTCAAGTCTGTTCTGTTTTGTCTTCCAAACTAAGCAATGCAGGAATAGCCTTTCTAGTGTATTTTTCTCATCACTTAGTGAGCAATCATTTGTGTAATGGTTACAGTAAAAGCTGAAGAAATAGTTCTGCCAATGGTTTAATGCGCAAAGCAAAGTCACAAAAATGCCCTGTTTCCTTTTTTTCTTGTGTGCAAGAGAATGATATTCATATTTCTTCCTGTAAGACATTGACACGAATACTTCTTTATGTCACATGGAAGTTGCGAGGTAGTATCCCTGAAACCTCTTTGTAAAAGGCTGGTATGCTCAGAAATGCAACGCCTACAGTATTATCTTCTTTATTATCTTGCTTTGGGACTGTACCAAATGCTCAGCAAGTCTGGATCACCGTCACCCTGTTATGATGAAAGAAGTGCCTTCAAGTTATGAACTGCTCCGGAGACACCAGATTAGAGTTCAAAGGCTATTTCTTGCATTAGCAGTAAATGCAGGAATTCTGAAGCAAAGTGATATACTTAGTGTGAGCTTTTGCATATCACTTTGCTATTTTGTTGCAGAACCACTTTGCAGTGGTCAGAGCTACTGTTTGAACCTGAGCTCCTTATGAGTTGAAAGTTTGGAGCATGTTTATTGGATAACCCAGATTCTTTTCTATTAGCCATCAGCACACACTTTGTATATGTCACAAGCCTCCCACTTTCTTCCAAGAGACTGAGATTTGATGGAAGGAGGAACAAAAACACAACGATTATAGATTTAATACATCCCCCAGAAGAAGTGAAGCCTGCCCAACTCCGATTTCAAATAAGAGATACTGAGAAAACTCAATATTCTCATTTAATCTGGGAAATTCCACTTGCAGAGGGAGTTTTATGGATGTTGAGAGCCAGATTTCCCACTATAACCCTCTGGCAGTGGATTTCTCCTATCTTGGACTCAGGCAAAGCTGACGGAGCCAGCTTGGCCACCTCCCTCAAAGGGTGCTCCCCACTCTCCCACAAGAAAGTACCACATCAAAAGCTGCCCCAGCCAGGGAACATCAGGAAATGCGTTTGGGCAAGAGGCGTCTAAGCAATCCCACCCCCAGATCACACTCCCCATGTCCAGGGACCTCTGTCTTCCTCCTACGATTTTATTAAAAAAATCCCACAACAAATTCCTGTCTTTGGTACTGTGCAACCGGCGCACAAAATGATGCTGGGTCTGCTTTAAATTAAAACAAAAGTTGCAGCAGATAGCATCTCTGATACATATTGAGTTGCTTTTCTCATCTGAGATTCTTCCTCAAACAGCTAAAAACAATTAGGATAAATGAGTAGATATAAAGGTCAGCAGTACAAACAATTCTGGGAAAACCAGATAGCTCACTGGATAGTTCCTTTACTTCCGTCACCGCAGAATGAGTAGATACAAGTCCAAACGCACTCCCAGCAATCTGATTAGAAAGATATTCAGAGCTCCTAAATAGCTTTTGTGGTTTCATCTTTTTTTAGTTTTTTTCCTAGCTGAATTGCCTCTGTGCTGCCGATCGGCCACAGATTTGGCGAGGCTGAGGATTTGCTGTAGCAGAAACGCTTAGGGCGTTTTTGCCATCTTACGGCGGACAGTGCCGGGGACTGTACGGGAACACCGACATGTGGCATTCTGGCACGTGAATGTCATTCCTTAGGACTATTAGTCATCCGCGTAATGTCTAATGACATCACTCTGGAAGGAAATAGAACAAGAGAAAAATCAATGGACAGCAGATACCTACCTATTATGAACTATAATTGTGCATTTACCAGTCTGCCAAGCCATAAATCTAGTAGTTTAAAACCCATTTTAGCATACATTCATATATGTTAGGAGGCTATTAACACAAGGGTGAATTATAGCAAACAGGCTTCTAAGCAGAGTCAGGATATGTATTTTTTTTAGATAATTATAGCATTCAGCACTGTAGTTAAGACTCAGAAGGGTTTTGTATTCCACCAGCTTTTATCCCTAACCAATCACAATGGCAACGAATAAATCGTCTCAGATTGCAACTTTCCATGCCTGAACTCATTCTCTGGAGCAAGTATTGATCATGGGGAGCAATCTGCAGGGCCCTGGCTAGGAAAAACTAGGAAATAATTACTGTATGGGGTTAGGGCCAGACTCTGCTCTCACCGAAACGAATGCAAGGCCTTTCACTGCTTTATTTTTATGTTGGATTAAATCACTTAAAAGTCTCAACTCCAAAATGGAGAGGTTAGAAAAGCCTGGATTAAGCCTCCAGAGATGTTTGGAAGAGTGTTTGCCTTGGCCAACAGGCAGCATTAATAACTCAAGCTGACAGTGAGAGCCGCTGCAAATGGCAGATTACACACCAATAGATTATTAACAATTGTGCAAACACTTCTGCTGCGGCAGCTCAGAAAAAAACCTTCTTCTCATATCAGTGGTCTGTCATGTAAGGAATCCTTAATAGGCTTTGTATGAGCAAATAATAATGATCTTTGCTCAAATAAAAGTCAGTTTTTAAAATACCCATTATGATGAGGAATTCATGGGAAATGGGTTTTAGAACACCGGAAAGACTTACTAATGATAGAGAACAGATACCCACAGAAATTAGTACATGGTCACAATACCAACCAGGAAAGAAAAAGTAGTAGTAGTGTAGGAAAACTCAACTTTACATTTCATATTTTATCTCTCATTCATCTAGCTGAGTCTACCGTAAATATCAAATAGCTTTTGACAGCATAGAGAGAGTGCTGCTTGTGCTCACAGCTCTCGATTCTGATTGAGCTGGTCAACTTGAGTTCCTCCCTAACAGTCCCAGAGAGCATAAGCTGCAATCCCTATATACGTTAGTATCGATACATATGGGGAAATACAAAACTGTCCTTTTCCATTTTCCGCATTGACTGCATCCTGTAGTCACCATCTTCAAAATCCCTTAAACAATAAATGAATATTTTAGACAGCCTTCTGCCAAAATGGCATGGTTTTTTTCATGGATAACATAATTAAATGTTTTAAATTCGAACAAAGGTAATTTAGCATGTCAGGGATACATTTTTTGGCTTCTGCAAAACCTTAACCTCTGATTTAATCAATTTTAAGTCAAATTCATGAAAATTACAAAGAAACTCCAAAAGTTAAATGTGATTTTAGTACGATTCTTTCACACACATGTAAAAAAAAAAAATCTGCGCTCATTGATTTTGCCAATGGTATCATTTCTTCCAGCTGCTCGTGAAAAGGTGATAATCGACGATCTCAAAGTCGGATGAAATGACTTCAAGCACTCTATTACACTTTTAAAGACATCTACGATAATTCATATGTGAAGCTTATCAATTAAAGACAGAACTAAAAGAATATCTCATAAATGTGTGAATAAAGGGGAGAGGCAGTGAGGAAATAACTGAACCTTTTGCAGATGCTGCTCTGGTTCTTCAGAGGAGGAGGTACTAATTGAAGTGTGACAGTGGGTGCCACAAAAGCAGATATTTGTACAAAACATAAAATTTATCTTTATTGCAGCATTCCTTTTCTGTAGGGTAGAAAAAGAAGAGAAACGTTGCTCTAAATTTCACTGCTGCTGGAGGCAAGTAGCTTGTTTTTTGTGACACCCATTCTGTTTTTCTGTTATTAAATGGTCTTCCCCTTCGCACGGTGGGACCGAGCGCACGGCCTCCCTGCACACCCTGCTTCTTCCTTCCCAATACTTATCGCAGATTAATGATGTGGTGCAGGGCCTACGGCTGACAACATGTGCATGAACTCAGTTTCCACATGGTTAGCCAGAATATGAATGCTTGCTTTTGGGGCCAACCATTTCACGACAATAAATATTTACTTGCAGTATGTGAATTCCTAAGGTCATTTTGCAGCTCTAGCAGTTGTGTTGCTGAGTAAGTCTTTCTCGTATGGATGCTTCTTTGTGACAGACATTATCCAGTTTCTAAGTTTTACTTTTTTCATTAAAACGTAGTGGGAATAATTGTTAATTGGGCATGTTGATCCCCAGCGCCAGCACTTTTTAAAATCAAGCCAAACTTATTCAGAAACCTAAATATAGGCATCCATTCTTAAAACTTTTGGTGTGTTTCCTAACATTTCTCACTGCATTTTCCCCAAAAAAGAATCCCAGTCTGAACCTTTTCATAGGTTTTTAAGTTCCTGCCACAAGCATAAAAATCTCCATGATTACTCCAGCATCTGTTCATATCAGCAATGATATCTGCATCCTAGCGAGGTGGCACCTCTTCTACTGTGCCATGTCAAGACTCTTTCACAGCTGTAAGACATTTGGCAAGTATAGTTGATATTTTTGTAATGCACCAGCACCGATCCTCAAGTCTGCTATTTGCTCTTTTTCCAAATCATGCTACGAGCAAACCACAACAAACATTTTCTTGGAAGCCAGTTTTAGCAGCTGGGAGACTGATTCTGCACAACCTGGAGACATCAGACAACCTAAACTTTGTAAGATGGAGCGAAAGTGGATATGGGACCGGAGGGAGGGACATCTTCTGTCAAGAAGCAGTAGAAAGGATTGATGAAAACCTTGGCTTGTGCTCTCCCATTATTGCACTGCTCCCAACATAATAGTTTTATAATTATCTAAATGCAGAACTAAAGAATTTGATCCAAATCCCGCTGAAAGACTCCTGATGACTCCAGAGGCCCTTAGATTAACCCCAAAAACTAAGAGACAGCAAAATTCCTTGGATATGAGCAGTATCACCTCCAGCGTGCAGGCATTCCCAGTTTGTGGGAGACTAGTGCTATTCTTCCATTACTGAAATTAGAAAATAAACATACCAATGTGATATCTAATATTTCCTGTAGATAAAAAAAATACAATTTCCAGCTTACTCCAGTGTTTTCCAATTGCCAAGCTGGGAAATGGTTTTATACTTTCCTCTAACTCCCCCAAACTGATTCCAATCCTTTCTAGATTTTCTATGAAGCCCTTAAGCACAGGTCAATTTTTAACAAGCTCTCAACCTTTTGGCACCTTCTGTTCCTTTTCAAACGATTTTGATATTTTAGCTATTTCCTGGCCTGCTTTCAGTAGTGGTGTGCAGGTTTTCATATTCTGAGTTGCAAATAGTTACGCTCTGCGGTCCCAACTTCGTCTTCCACATTCCAGGCAGGATGAGATGAGCCAAATCATTTCCTGTTTTCTAAATACAAATGATAAATGCCCATATTTGACATAACTTTCAGTAGTTTTCATGCTGGAAACTTTCCTGATACTTCTCTCTGTGCATGATATATAAGGTGCCACATTTTACTGTGTGAATATCTCAATGTTCTGCTTCAATGGACAACATCTTTTTTTCAAAGTTTTTTTATTCTAGAGAGTCAAACTGCTTTGCCAGTTGGAGGATTTAATATCCTAAGAGAGGGCAGGAAGCAAGCAAAGCTATGTCACAAAGCAGACACTGCTTTCAGCCTAAGCGTGGTGAAGGACAATAATTATCACTCCACGGGGAGTGATTAGGCCCGCTGAAGCTTGAGTGATTACCCTTTCCTTTGCTGACCCTATAATCAGACCTGGATCTCTAAAGTTATGTGCAATTTTTAGAAGACAAAATCTTAAAGAAAGCACAAGTCTTTTCACATGCCATATAGACGATCAGACAATTCAAGGCAAAAGCTGCAAGAGTAGATAGCTGCTGTAGAGGCTTCTTTATATTAGATGTATATTATTTGATTGCTGTTATCTGTGCAGTAATCTCTACATAATTAGTAGGATGAAAAGAAAGAAAGTAATGGAATAGGACAGAGCAGCAGCCAGTACTAATAAAAAGTCATTATTTACCAGCAATAGCACAGGTTGCACGGGTTTTTCTCATGAAGTATGTCCAAAAGGAGAGAATGGCACTATCTTAGGTAGCAGCCTTGCCAAAATATTTAACAAATGCTACGGGTTTTCACTAGCAGTCAGTGTTGCGAAGAGACCAAAGCATACTAGTAAGAACGAGAAAAGTAAGCAAAAGAGCATTTCAACACAAGAAACCATAAGACAGGCCAGTTTGTTTTAAGGGCCTTTTGTTCCTATAATATCAATTATTTATTCAAAAACATACGATAAGAATTGAAAACACAATTGTTCAGGGGAAGTCAAAATGTTCCCATTCACCAATTGCTTTAGTCAATGCATTGAGGGAAAAGCATAGCCTGCATCGCAGATAAACTGCATTGCGTTTACCGCTTGCCCTTACCTCACTTCCTTCTGACAACAAATCCAGGGGCGAGCAGATAAGATTATAACCCATCTGCTCCATTTTAGAGTGACAGGTGTATACCTTTCCAAAGCCAAAATGCAAAAGCTCTCACTCAGCTCAAAGGCTGGCGGGGCTATGTTTATGATAACTTCTTTTCTTTCCCCCAAGGATACAGAGAGCATTTTAGCTGCCCTGTAAACTCGTGGGTTTTAACCCTAAAAGAGCATAATGAGATAAAGATGAAAGCATAGGAGACATTGAATGCACTTGGAAGATAAGTCAGTCCATTATCTGTAACATCAGAAGGGGCTCTACGCAGCCTGTAAGCATCATCCTCCAGCCTTTTGGTACCTGCTGGAAACAACACTGAAATCATGATCTTAGGGCCCATTAGTCTGCGACTCTGGGCACAAATACCCCTCTGCCAAGATTAGAAGAGTTGATAGGAAACGTAATATTTGACCAATTTAAAACACTTGACGAGTTAGACCTGGGCAGGGGGGGAAATTTCAGATTGGGATGCCGTTGCCAATATTTCTACTGACTCCAGAGAGACTCAGATCGTGGCTTTCAACCCCAATTTCTGAGAAATCCTCTGGCAGATAATCACGTTCTCTAGTCTCAGTCAAATACGCGTAGGAAGGCAGACAAGAAGCATTTGTCTGATGTCTTGACTCGGGACCTTAGTGATAGCCAGAGAGAATGAGAAAGAAAATCTGTTTAGATGAAAAAAATCTCAGAGAAAAAAAATCTGTTTGGATGAAAAAAATCTTAGCTCTGTTTAGGTGAGAAACAAATTGTGCTACTGTTTCATTCTTCTTTTGCCATTAACTCTGTTATCGTATTGCTGGCAGTATTTCTCTTTTCAACCTGCTTGCCATATGTGCATATGCTTTCTGTGCTACTAATTGCTTCTTTTTGACAATATCATCTATACGTGCACACCATATTGCCATTTTTATCACTCTAAACCTATTAATGGCCAGACTTACAGTTCCCAAAGGAACTAATATTAACCAGCTCTCTAAATATTGTTCATGTCTTTCAGAAACTCCTGTCTTTTAGAGCCTGACTCTGGTTGTGTGTAATTGGGCTGCTGTATTTCATCCTCTGGGGCCCGGGGTCTTAACTTTTGAAAGTGTAACTCAACAAAATTTATGAGAGTAATATTAATACCCAGGAAAGGCAAAAACTTAGGAAAAGTAAACAACTCTTTGGTCGTAGCTGTTTGCTTACCTAGGGTCAACATCTGCCCTCAGATATACGTGTGCAAGTTCAGCGGGTCCCGTACATACAGATTTCTGTGGAAAGAATTTGGCCTTAGATGACTTCAGAGGTTTCTTTGTCAGCCACATTTCCCAGAGAACACTGAGCACTCCTACGTGTATACACCAAGTTATACTTTTCTGCTACAGAAAAAACAGCTGTAAGGAGATACTCATTTACCAGGGCTCAGAGAACATGACAGAATTTTGACTAGGAATATTATACCCCTAGTTAGCCTTAAAAAAATAAATGGTATTAACGTGCCACTCAACAAACTGTCTCCACACTGCTGGGAACCATGCAAGGCAGATAACAAATGTGCAGCAAATGAGAACAGTGGTGTGATTCACTGTAATTCCTAACAAGACAACCACTCTTAAGAAGAAAAAACACTCCATGTAATTTGGAGTGGGAGAATACCAGCCTGCAGACGACTGCGTTCCCCATGGAACATACATGAAATTAATATAGTCAAAGTGTTTTAAACCAATTTCATCCTATACCCCTCTACTGGGAGGCAGAGGGGCGAGATTTAAGATGTCATACACGTCATTGTGGTCCCTGATGGTGGCTGTGGTTGGGTATAGCATATTGGCTTTGCCAGCCCCAACTTGGGGTACCTAGGAGGGTCTGGGGGAGGTGGGTTTCTTTGCTCAGAGGAGTAGATTACTCCTACATAAGTACAGGAAAGCTATTGCTGGAGGCGGATGCTAGGTGATCAGGTGTTGAAGACCTCAGCACTGCAGTACCTACACCCTTCTGTGGACCTGGGCTTAAATCAAAGACCAGCTGATGGTCTCTTGCAGATTTGAACCTCTTTTTGGTCTTAATCAGCATAAATGTCAATTTTGTAGGAAGACTATGGGTAAACATGGGTTGACATTAAGGTCTCGATCTCTCTCGTCAAGCACACGACATTTCACATTGTGTCCCATATTTTCTGAGGGGAGCTGGAAAGCTGAACAAACACTGGGAGACTGAAGTGTAAATCTAGCAAGGATGCAAATGGTGTAGACAAGACAAAGCATTTTGAGGACTACCAACTCTAGAAACTAAAGCACTGATTTGCGTTCCCCTACTGTCCCAACCAACAGTGGTTTTTCCTCTGTTTTTCTGACCAGGAGATGAGTCCGCTTCTCAGAGACCTAACTCAACAGAAGACAACTGGAAGACAAACTCCAGGAGCCACATCACCAGGGACTGTGGCTTATCATGACAGCAAGGAAGCAGTTTAGGAAAGGAAAGAAGGCCTCTCATTTTTTTTAATATGGAGCTTAATTATTGTAATGGCACTTTACAGCATTATAAGGTGTACCAATACTAACTTTGTTCCACTAATTAGTTAATGTTCTGCATTAAAAACCAGACTTCATTGTTGTGTTTGAAGTCTTTCTGCAGAAAGGGATGACTGGAAGAAAGGAAGGGTGACATCATTTTTCCTTGTGTTTTTTCTTTCTCTCTGATCATAAGGATACTACGTATTTCTTGACTCTGAAACACAAACAGGACAAAAATAATCTCAAAACAGTGGCAAGGCTAGAAGTAGCTATTTTAGATAAACTGATGTCTTCACCAACATTGAATTTTGGTCTGTTTCTTATTTATTAAAAAAAAAAAAGCAGATAGGAAGGCTTTGCACATACAATTACAGATCCCTGGGGACAAACCAGGAGCCTGAAGTGAGCGTGTGTCCTGCTGGCAGGAGCTGCTGTTAGGAAAGCATGCTGAAATGAGAATCAAATGGAAATCATTGCTCTCTGGTGCAACAGTGCTCAAATGTGGAAGAGTCATCTTGATTGATCTGGTTTACATGTGTACAAGAATGATTTTGCATGTAAACATGGCAGCAGAAGCAAAAGAGGTGAGGAGGACGTACCGACACTGACTCATACTAGAGAAATAAAACTAGAATTACTGACAAGAGGAGAGGATCTGACTCTGATGTCACAGCCTGATGGAAATTTTGTGGGGAAAGCTCAAAATTCATCGCTGTGAATACCTATTCAAGCCCAAGACTGAATCAACCTCAATTAACCTCAAACTGCACCACCACAGCCAGTGCTGGAGCCTCATCTGAGCAATGCCTGCTCAGCCCATCTCCTGTCCCGGGTCTATGCCAGGGAATGAAATTTCAGCCGCATTTTGATGCCGAGGACGTTGGCATGGGCCCGCTTGGGTGTGTGGTCCGGCCGGCATGCAGGCTGCTCACTTTCATCCATACTGAACCTTTCACTTGACTTTTGACCTTTCACTTGGCACTGTCCTGTCATTTCCTTGGTTTCACAAATTTTAGCCTCTCACTTGACCTGTGAACTGTGACCTTTCACTTGACCTCTGATCTCATAAATTCTCATACACGTAATCGCGGAACAAATAAACAAAGCGGCCGCGAGACACTGATGCTGAATGAAGCCCAAGGGGCCAGGAAGCAGGATCCCAGCCCCGGCATCCCGCCTCACCCTGTGGATATGTCCCTTTGTTCCAGCCGGGACCAGCATCTAATCAGCGTGAAGCTCATTGTACTCTGCGTACATCAGCCCTGGTGTGGTGTGTGGAAAGGGATCCACAGCCTCCCACTTTGCTATGAACAAAACACACAGTTCAGCAGATCCTCATCGACAAATGCGTGCACATTTACCGTGACCTCCAAAGTCCTGGAAGGGTCTTATCAAATAAGATCACCAAAACAAGTAGAAGCCTATTGCCGTAGGCATTGGATCTTCACCACGAGAAGAATCAGAAAAACCTCCCCTGAGCCCTTTTCCCCCTCCTTGTCAATGCTAATCCAAAAGGTTTCAACTCAAAGCAGTGTTCAGCCTTCGGTTCGGCGTGACAGTATATGATAAGGAAACTCGTGGTAAGTCAGCTGGGGGAGATAAAGTTCTCAGCTGTGAACAGGTCTGTCTTTACTGAATCTGCAGCAGCGTTTGCACATCGGATGGCAGAAACAGCGGCAAAGATTACAACTAAAGGAAGTTAACAACATTTTGCAAAATAAGTGAATTTCATGTAAGAAGGCACAGCAAAGGTGAAATCTCACGGCTAGATTAAGTTTTACATAAGGGTATGGTCCTCAGACAAACTTCGAGCACATCCATCTTCATGTGTAAGTAACCTAAAAGCACACAGATATTTTAACAATCTGGTCATATGCTTTGTCTCGCACTCCCAATTCTTTTCAGCAATCCTCAGATGAAAAATGCAGACATCGTACGCACAACCCGTAATGCTCCTAACCCAGAGCAAACCCCAAACTATGTATTTTCCCTTCCTCTTCTTGGTAGAGAGAAAGAAAGAGATCAGGAGAAAGCTGTAAAAGAGATTCAAGGACATGTCCGTGGCTGGTGCCTTGAAAGCAAAGCAGCTTCGCTTTGGTATTGCGGGGACCTAAACCAGAGCAAGTGGCAAGAGCAGCTCATGAGTAGAGTGTAATTGTACATGAGTGGGAAGCAAGGTGACATGGGAGATAGACAGAAGCGGTGCCAATCTGCCAAGCCATCGCAGAGGAGGTCTCTAACAAAAAGGAGCTGGGGGACCACTGATTTACTCTTTCACATAATGTAATGAACCGGTGCATGCTGTCACTTTACTGGAATTCGGTGTGATTTTACATTTTGGAAGCAAACTATTTTAAATTCATGGGAGAAGGACTACGCAGAGAGAGCTACCGGACAGCGAGGACCGTCAAATCTTTGTGTTCCTTCAGTTATAGTAAAAGATGTCAAACTTTAAGGTGAAACTTTGCATGTCACATGGAACAAGAGTCTCATTGCACAAAAGGAGAACTGCTTCTCACTTGTAGGTGAACAACTTTTGTGTGACTTTCTAACATAAAATCATTTTTCAAAGTTACAAAGTGTATAAGTTGCATTTTCAACAATGCAGTCTTTTCTTCGTTAGCCTCTTTAGGGAAACCTCAAGGCTTTCTTATTTGTTCAGGAAGAAGATTGTCAGATCTGGTGGGGCTTTTTCTCACTTACGAAAGCTTGCAGTATCAGCTTACTGCACGCTCAGCTCTGCAAATCCATGCTGAAGACTACACAGCATTTGCATGTATTCCAGGTCTTCCTTCGGGGTAATCCCCGGTATCAATACAGGCTGGGGGACGAAAGGATCAAGAGCAGCCCTGCTGAGAGGGACTTGGGGGTACTGATAGACGAAAGGCTGGACATGAGCTGGCAGTGTGCGTTGGCAGCCCAGAGGGCCAACCGTGTCCTGGGCTGCATCAAGAGAAGCATGGCCAGCAGGTCGAGAGAGGTGATTCTGCCCCTCTACTCTGCTCTGGTGAGACCTCACCT